>OASU01000273.1_pt1 | contig 18547 bp, 22 predicted proteins | sample 1475801 | NCBI WGS metagenome assembly OASU01 (sample SAMEA2579919, study PRJEB22360) | human gut metagenome | biome: human gut; feature: human-associated habitat; material: faeces | place: Denmark | collected 2008/2010 | reverse complement strand
AGAATATATCAAGTGATCCAGTTAATAAAGCTAGATTTTGGAGTGCTGTACCAAGTAAGGACTTAATGATAAGAAAAATACACTCTGGTATGCCTGCTATGATTGCTGATAGGTTAAGCGATATAGTAGTTGCAGATATAGATAGTATTGAAGTAACAGGAGAAGAAACTAACAAGGTATGGGAAGAAATAAGAAAAGACAATAAGTTTGATGATAACATTGGAGATATAATCACTAAAGTATTGGTAAATGGTGATGGAGCATTTAAGTTATCTATAGATACTGATATATCTAAATATCCAATTATAGAGTTCTTTGAAGGTGACAGAGTAGAATATGTATCTAACAGAGGAAGATTAAAAGAGATAAAATTCTTTACTTACTATACTAAGGATAATAAGAGATATAAGCTTATAGAGAGCTATGGTAAGGGATATGTTAGATATAACCTAGTAGATGATAGAGAGAATGAAATTCCTTTAAGTATTTTAGATGAAACTAGAGAATTAGAGGATGTAACATTTAATGGTGATTTTATAATGGCAGTGCCTTTAATGTTCTTTAAATCTCCTAAGTGGGAAGATAGAGGGAAGAGTATATTTGATAATAAATCAGATGCCTTTGATGCATTAGACGAAGTTATTAGTCAGTGGATAGATGCTATAAGAGATGGAAGAGTACAAAAGTACATACCAGAGGATTTAATACCTAGAAATCCTAGCACAGGAGAGCCATTAAAGCCTAATTCATTTGATAATAAGTTTATTGCAGTAGGTACAAGCCTTGCAGAAAATGCTAGTAATCAAATTGATATGAAGCAAGCTGACATTAATTATTTAGCTTATGTAGAGAGTTATGCGAATGCTATTGATATGTGTTTACAAGGTATTATAAGTCCTAGCACATTAGGAATAGACCTTAAGAAAACAGATAATGCAACAGCACAAAGGGAAAAGGAAAAGACTACTCTTTACACTAGAAATAAGATAGTAGATATGCTTACAGAAGCAATACCAGAGCTTGTTGAGAGCATTCTTAAGACTTACAATATATTCTTTGCTAAGAAGAAGACACCAGGAGAATATGAAACTACTATTACTTTTGGTGAATATGCAAGTCCTTCATTTGATACTGTAGTAGAGATAGTAGGAAAGGCTAAGAGTTATGGTATTATGTCCATTGAAAAAGTAGTAGATGAATTATATGGGGATACAATGACAAATGATGATAAAGCTTTAGAAGTACAAAGAATAAAAGAGCAGAATGGAATGATAGAAGCAGAAGAACCGAAAACAGTAGATGATGAAGATTATAACAACCTAGATAATCCAGAGGATGTGGATTTAGATGTCGAAGAAGAATAATCCTAGTAAATTAGGAGAAATACTTAAGAAGATAACTAAGAAATCCATACAGGATGAAGCTATTAAGGAAAGAGCAAAGTCTTATGATGTTAGAAAGATATTCGAGCAAATGGAGCTTGATTTAATTTCTAGTATGCATAGGGCTTTTTATTTTCACCAATCAGAACAGGCTAAAGAAGGTTTTGAGTGGGAACAATGGCAACTAACTAAGCTTAGAGAAATGGAGAAGTATAGGAAAAGGAATAAGGATATAGTAGATAGCTATTCTAAGCCTATACAGCAAGCGATAGACAGAGAGTTAAGAGGTAACTATAGTAAAGGTCAAAATAGATTTAAGACTTTCTTAGATAAGGTTAAAGGCTTCTTTGGATGGAAGAGTAAAAGTCATTCGTCTATAGAGTTTCCAGAGGATATACAAGAAGTACAAACAGTACGAGAGTATATTCATAAAGAGCTAGGAAGACCAGGAGCAGTACCACAAGAAACAAATTTCTTTGGAGTTAATGATAAGAAGTTAGAAGCTTTAATTGAAACAGTCAATAAAGACTTAAATAAAGCTCAATATTCTGTTTTAAGAAAGATGGATGATGTATATAGACAAACTATATTCAAGAGTCATATGTACTTACAAAATGGAGTTAAGACATTACCACAAGCTATAGATATGGCTACTAAGGATTTTCTTGCTAAAGGGATAGATTCCATAACATATAAAAATGGTGCTAGAGTGAATATAGCTTCTTATGCAGAGATGTGTTTAAGGACAGCTAATCATAGAGCAACATTGTTAGGAGAAGGAAAGAAAAGAGATGAATATGGTGTATATACTGTAGTTGTAAGTGCACATGCAAATACTTGTAAGATGTGTGAACCATGGCAAGGTAAAGTATTAATTGATGATGTATTTTCACATGGTACTAAGCTAGATGGAGATTACCCATTATTAAGTGAAGCTGTAACAGCAGGATTATTACATCCTAACTGTAGGCATTCAATAACAACATTCTTTCCTGGTATAACTAATCTTCCTAAAGTACCAGATGGTAAGGAAGCAATAAAGCTATATGAAGCAGAACAAAAGCAAAGATACCTAGAAAGGCAGATTAGAAAGTGGAAAAGGATTGAAGCTGGTACAGTTGATTTAGAAAGTCAACAAATGGCTCATAGAAAAGTCAAAGAGTTAAGTAAGGCTTTAAAGGATCATTTAGAAAAGTATAATCAGCTTAGAAGAAACTACAAAAGAGAAGAAGTACAAGGAATTAATGGCAAGTCTCTTAAGAACCATGAAGAAGCATTGAGAAGTAGATACGAAAGTGCTAAAATAGAAGAAAAGAGAAAATTTGTAAAATCAGATAATCAACCAAAGAATATTCATATAGGAAAACAAGGAAAGCATATATTAGGACATAACAATTATATAAGTGGTAGAAGTTATTTAACTATATCTATAGAAGAAGTTGAAGAATTAATAAAGAAGTATGCTGGTACAGGAAAATTTGAATTACAACGTAATGGAGAGGTCAAGAATAAAGAATTAATAGAATGCAATAAGAATATTGGTGTTAATATAAACAATGAAACTGGAGAGTTAACAGAAACTAATAGATTTTATATACACTATAGTAAAGATGGTGTCCATATAGTACCAACGTTAAAAGGAGTTGAAAAGAAGTGAAATCATTAAAAGAATACTTCAATAAGAAAGTAAGGATATTAGATATAGATAATAAAGAGTTTAAGGGGTATGTAACAACATATACTCCAGCAATAGATAGTGAAGAAGAATTGGAAGAGATATCTATATTGGATAAGAGAGATAATTTAATAGGATTTAATGAAGAGGAGATAAAGCTAATAGAAGTTATGTAAGAGAGCACTTACTTTGATAAAGAGTAGGTGCTTTTATTATGCTTAAAATTAGGAGGGATAGTATGCAAACACTACAAATAATAGTAAATGTTTTTCTAATAGTAATATTAATAAAATCTATGGATGTAAATATTAAGAGAATTAAATCTAACAATGAGGTTATTAAAAAAGATAATGAAATTCTACAAGCTCAAAAAGAGTTGAAAGAAAAGCTTATCGAAAGAAATGAGATAGCTAGAAAGACACAAGATGAAATTACTAAAGTAAAAGAAAATTGCGAAGAGCTAAAGCTTAATGTATCTCTTGATTATGACTATTTAACAGAAGAAGTTATAAAGAGAATTAATGAAAAGCAGAAAATGAATACAAAAGCTTTTATTAATGTTTAGGAGGAAAAGTAAATGAATTTTGGTAAAGCGATAGAAAGTTTAAAAGATGGTAAAAAGGTAAAAAGAAGAGGTTGGAATGGTAAAAATCAATATATAGAATTAGCAACTTCAATAAGTTATGTTAATGCATCTGGAATAGGAGTAAATTGTGATCATGAAGCAATAGGCAATAAAGCAATAGCCTTTATAGGAACATCAGGAGTTCAAATGGGGTGGTTAGCAAGCCAAGCTGATATGTTAGCAGAAGATTGGGAGGTAGTTGAACAATGAGCGAAAAAGAATTTTTAGAATGGTGTAAACAAGAGGTATGTAATTATACTAATAAACATTTAGATAAGACAGATAAAAAAGAAATAACAACAGATGATGTATTTATGGTATGGAGCTGCAAGACACTTCAGAACAATAAAGCGTTACTAAGTACAACTTTATTTGATGGAATGTACTATGAATGTACTTATAATGGAGATAAGCAAGAAATGTATATAGATGCTTATAAGAAATGGGAAAACTTTAAGGTTGTTAAATAGGGAAAACTATTATGAGTAAAATAAAGTTATTTTTTGATCGGTTAAGATGTAATCATGATTATGAGTATAAATACCAACACATGATAAACGGTGGAATGAGTAAGGTATTCATTTATAGGTGCACAAAATGTGGCAAGACAAAAATAGAAACATTGTAAATTAAGTCTTAGGAAACTAAGGCTTTTTATTATGCCCAAAACATGCTTAAGGCTTTAAACTGTGCGTGGCAATAACAGCCGACAGGCTATAAATGGAGGTATTTTATGTTTATAACAAATTGTAATTTAAGAAAACGCCTAGGAATGGGTAGATTACTCCAAGCAGATGGAGGAGACGGCACAGGAGGTGCTGGTGGTAGTGAAGGTAATCCAGAAGGTGGTGAAGGTTCTGGGGAAGGTGAAGGAGATAAAGGTGGAGAGCCTAAGACTTTCACACAAGAGGAATTAGATGCCATAGTAAAAGATAGGATTGCTAGGGCAAAAAAAGGTCAACCAAGCAAAGAAGAGTTAAAAGCTTTTAATGATTGGAAAGAAAGTCAAAAGACAGATGAAGAAAAGAGGAATGAAGCTTTAACTAATGCTGAACAAGCTAAGATTGCAGCAGAAGAAAGAGCTTTATTAGCAGAAACAAAAGTAACTTGCTTATCTAAAGGAGTTATAGCAACTTCTGTAGATGATGTAGTTATACTTGCTAAGGCTATGGTTACAGAAGAAGTAACTATAGAACAGGCTATTGATAAGGTACTAGAAAAGTACCCAAGCTTTAAGGGAGAACAGCAACAACAAGAGCCACAAGGCTTTAAAATTGGTGCTAATAGTCAAAAACAAAAAGAGAATCCAAATGATGCTTTAGCAAGAGCATTTGGTAATAAATAATTTTTAAGGAGATGATTTTAAATGGCAGTATATAATTACGTTGATAAATTTGAAAGGGAACTACAACAAAAATATGCAAGGGAACAAACCTCAAATGATTTAGAAAATTCTAATCCACAAGTTAAGTTCATCAATGCACAAACTATTAAATTACCTAGTATTACAGTTAGTGGGTATAAAGACCATAATAGAGGTAGTATGGGCTTTAATACCGGAACAATAACAAATGAGTGGGAGCCAAAGAAATTAGCTCATGATAGAGATATAGAATTTGCATTAGATCCAATGGATATAGACGAAACTAATTTAACCTTAGAAGTAGCTAATGTACAAAATGTATTTGAAACAGAACAAGCTATTCCGGAAAGAGATTCTTACAGATACTCTAAGTTATATGCAGAAGCTAAGACATATACTTCAAATGGTGCTGTAGTAGATACTACTACAACATTAACTACAGCTAATATTTTAGATTGGTTTGATACTCAAATGGAGAACATGGATGATGCAGGAGTACCATCAGAAGGAAGAATACTTTATGTTATTCCATCAATTCATAAAATGCTTAAGCAAGCAGAAGGATTAACAAGAAATATTGATGCTAACAGCAATAATGGAAACATTGATAGAAGAGTTTATTCTTTAGATGATGTAAAAATAAAGAAAGTACCATCTAGTAGAATGAAAACTAAGTATAACTTTACTAATGGATGTGTTGCTGCTGAAGATGCAAAACAAATATACATGATTCTTATTCATCCTTCTTGCCAAGTTACTAGATGTAAGTATGCTTATATGAACCTATTTACTCCTGGTACTGATTCAAGAACAGCAGATAAGTATGTATATCAAACTAGAGAATATGGTGATACATTCTTAATTAAGAATAAAGCTTGTGGTATTGCTATTAATGCAGAAGCAGAAGCATAGGAGGGATAATATGAAAGCAACAAAGGGAAATAAGGTTTATACAATAGATGAAACTCAAAAAGCTATGTATCAAGCGCAAGGTTATGACATAGTAGGAGATGATGGAAAGATAGTTCAGTATGGTGCTGGTAAAACAGTACCATATGAAGAGTATAAAGCTTTAGAAGAAAAAGCAGTTAAACTTGAAAAGGAAAATAAGAAGTTAAAAGATGAAATTAAGGAGTTAAAGAAGGGTGCTTAATAGAAGTAGCCTTCTTTTAGTTTAAGGATGTGATTAAATGTCCTATGTAGACAAGACATATTATAATAATTCCTTTGGAGGGGTAATCCTTCCAGAGGAGCACATAAAAAATAAGCTGGAAAGAGCAAGTGATCAGATAGACACACTCACTTATAACAGGATAGTAGGAATTGGTTTTGATAACCTTACAGAGTTCCAAAAGGATAAGGTACAAAAGGCAGTATGTATCCACGCTGAATTTATAGAGCAGTATGGAGAATACATTAATATGCCTTTAAGTGGCTTTAGTGCTGGTAGTGTTAGTGTAAGTTTCAATGCTGAGAAGGTGAATGGAATAACCACTACACAAGAAGTATTAAATTATCTCAAGCAAACTGGATTAACTTGTAGGAGGTTATAGTTATGGGATTAAAATTACCATTCCCTACATGGTTAACCAATACACCTATAGAAGTGTGGTTTGAAGGAACTAATACAGATGGAGATTATGAAGAGAAGAAACTCTTTGAAGGTAAATGTATCTATACAGATAAATCAAGGCAAGTGCTTAATGCTGAAAGGCAATTAATTACTCTTAGTGGTAAAGCTGTCATAGAAGGATATATTTATAATGGACCATTTGAAGGTTATGTAATAGTAAATAAAATAAAGAAAAAGATTTACTCTATAGAAAGACCTTTAAATCCAGATGGAACAGTATTTAGTACGGAGCTTAACTTACAGTAATGGGAATTAGAGTATCTGTAAAGATAGATAACACTAAGATAAATAAGTTAATTGAAGCACATAAAAAAGCATTAGAAATGACAGCAGATGCAGTATTATCTGATATAAGAATTAGTCAAGTTGTTCCTAAGGATACAGGAACATTAGAGGGTGATGGTTCTTTTGTAGATAAGTCCGAATTAATGAACTCTATAGCAAGAATTGTCTTTGATACTCCATATGCACGTAGACTTTACTGGCATCCAGAGTATAACTTTAGACATGATAAGAACCCTAATGCTAAAGGTAAGTGGATGGATGATTACTTGTATGGAGAAAAGAAAGAGTTTATTAAAGATACTTACTCTAAAAACTTTAGGATGCTTGGTAAGGGGCTGATACATTAATGTTATTAAGTGAGATAAGAGAATATTTAAAAACTAAAGTAGAAAGCCCTCAATGGTACTTAAATAAAGTAGGAGATAAGGAACAGAGTATAACAATTTATAATACTACTGGTCCTGTTCCTGTTATAGCTATAGGTGGTTTAGAAAATACAAGCTATACTACTAAGACTATTTCTATATTAGTACATTGGGGAAAAGATAGTAATAAAGCAGAGTTAAAAGCACAAGAAGTATATAGTGCCTTATTCGGTCAAGATGGAATTATAGGCGAGAAGAGAGTTATTCAATTTAAGATGAAAACAGATTCTCCTATTTATGTAGGTACTGACAGTGAAGGCATTATTGAATATGTAATAGAAACAATAATTTATTATGAAAGGTAGGTAATAGAATATGGCTTTTAGTGGAGTATTTCCAGTTTATAATCTTATTTTTAAGATTGGAACTAAAGGAAAAGCAAGTACAGAAGAAGATATGGTATCAATTGCACAAATGGAAACTTTCTCGCTTTCAATTGATGGTACAGTAGAGGAATGGACAACCATGAGTGAAGCTGGATGGTCTAATAGTTTAATGACCGGTAAGAAATTTACAATAGGTCTTAATGGAAAAAGATGTGTAGGAGATAAAGGTAACGATTATGTAGCAGATATAGCTTGGAAGGATGGATTAGATTGTTCTACCAAGGGAGAAATAGAGTTTCCTGATGGCTCAAAATTAGCATTTAATTGTGTAATAAATGTTAAAAATATTGGTGGAGCTGATTCAACTAATGTTGCACCACTTGAATTTGAAATGATTGGAGATGGAAAACCAACATTAACACCTGCACCAAGTTTACTAGCATAAAGATTAAGTGCTACTAGTTAATTCTAGTGGCACTATTTTATTAAAAGAAAGGAAGATATAAATGGCAAGAGTTTATGACATTATTAGTAGATTAGAAAATGGAAATCAAAAACCAGTAGTAAAGATAGATGCAGATCATGAGTTTAAAATAAATAATAGTAAAGCTGCTGCTTTCAAATTAATGGCTTTAATGGATGATAATAAAGTAAAAGAAAGTGAAAGATTAGAAGATACAATTAAAATAGGATTAGGAAAAGAAGCTTTTGAGTATATTGAAAGTTTAGGTTTAAGTATGCCTAGTTATAACTTAATTATAAATGCGATAATGGCAGCTATAGGTGATGTAGACATAGAAGAGATAGAAGCAGAAACAAAGGAGGAAAAAAAGAAGCCCAGAAAATAAGTGGTATGACATAGTAGAGGACTTTGATTTAATTGAGGCTTCCTTTGCTATGCAATATGGTATTAGATTAAGAAATGAACCAGAAATGTCTTGGAGTGAATTTCAAACTTTGCTTATAGGAATTATGCCTAAAACGCCACTAGGTCAAATAGTAAGCATTAGAAGTGAAGAAGATAAAGAAATGCTTAAAAATTTCACTGAAGAGCAACATAGAATTAGAAACGAGTGGAGAAATAGAGTTAATCCTATAAGGGATATGTCAGATGAAGACAAGGAAGAATCAATGAGAGAGTTCCAAGAGATAATTATGAAAGCATTTGGATAAGCGCTTAGGAAACTAGGTGCTTTTTATTATGTAAGAAAGGAGAAAATGCATGAGTGATAGTGTAGGTAAGATTAGTCTAGACTTGGAGATACAAAGTGATATAAGTAAACAAATTTCTAATGTATCTAGCGCAATAGCAAATAATCTTAAGAAATCTTTAAATAGTAGTATGAAAAGTACTTTAGAGAATGTAAATTCTAGTACCAAAAAAACTTTAAGTAGCATCACAAACAATATAAGCTCATCTATGAAAAAATCAATGAGTAATATTGCTAAAACTATGAAGTCTATTTTTAGCAGTATAAAGATGCCTAAGATTGATATACCCAAACCTACAAATATTTCTATGCCTAAATCAATAGATCCAGGAACGAATGTTAGCAAAAGAGGTCCTCCTAATATAGATATAGAAGGACTAAAGGATACTAGATTAGGGAAAGTTCAAGAGTTGGATATAGCTGATAGACAGATTGACAACTTAAGAAATAAATTAAAGATATTAAATGAACAGCTTAATAATACTTTTGATTCAAAAGGTAGGAACAAATTAGAAGCTCAAATATTATCAACTGAATCTAGAATGAACTCTTTAATAAATAAGTCAATAAGGCTAGGGGCAGAGGTTACAAAGTTAGATAGTAAGATTGAGGAGCTAGGTAATGAAAGTGTTAAAACTGGAAGTAAGATAGGCTTATTTAATAATTTACTATCTAGAGGGAGTAATGCAAATAAAAAGTTTAGTAATTCTATAAAGAGTTCTAGTAAAAGTATAGGTTCATATAGTACAGGAATAGGAAATACCATAGGTCAAATGTTTAAATGGATGATTATTCTTCCTATGATCGTTAAAGGGTTAACAGCTTTTGCTACAGCATTAGGACAAGGTTTAATGACTAATCAGCAATTTGCTAATAGTTTTAATCAAATTAAGACTAATATGATGGTTGCATTTACTCCTATTTTACAAGCTATACTCCCTGCTCTTAATACATTAATGGCAGCACTAGCAAAAGCAACTACATATATAGCTAGTTTTATAAGTGCTATATTTGGTAAAACATATCAACAGAGTTACCAGGCAACACAGCAACTTATAGATGCAAAAGTAGCTATGGGGGCTTATGGAGATAGTGCGAAGAAAGCAGCTAAAGATGTTAAGGGACTTGCAGCAATAGATGAGATTAATACTCTGGGAGCAACTAATGCAAATATAGCAGGTGGAGGAACAAATAATAAAATACCACAATTAGTAGCACCACCAGTAGATACAAGCGCTATAGATACCCAAATGAAGTCGTTAATAAGTAAAGTTAAAAACTTATTAGAACCGGTAAAATCTTATATAAAAGAACATGCTGAATTTTTTTCCTTTCTATTTGGGGGGATAGCAGGCCATATATTTTACCTAATAAAAACAAATGAGAAGTTTAGAAAAAGTATGCAATCTAGTTTAGGTAGAATAGGTAAGATATTAATTAATTTTAGAGATAATGTATTGAAGCCATTTATAACTTGGTTTGGTAGTGGTTTTATTGATCCTATAATATGTGGAATAGAAGAGAATATATTACCTATTTTTAGCGACTTATATATTGGAGTAGTAGATATATTTGGAAGCATAATAGAGTTCATAACAAGTAATATAGGAAATTTAATAGATATAATTATAAAACCTGCTTTAGAAGTGATAAAAAATATTATTTTAGATGCTTTTGAAGTTATAAAAACGGCTTGGGATGAACACGGAAAAAACATATTGGATAATGTTAAATCAGCTATTGATAACCTAACAAAAGTATTCGATTCAATATGGAAAAATATAATCAATCCTATTTTTATGCCTGCGTTAGAGTTTATTCAATGGGCTTGGGATAATGTGTTGAAGGATATGATAAGTCAAGCACTAGATTTCCTAGGAAAGCTAATAGAGATAGCTTTAGATATATGGAACGAAGTAATATCTCCATTAATTCAGTGGTTTTCAGAAAAGTTAAAACCGGTTATATCAGGTGTTATTAACTTCTTAATACCAGTGGTAAAATCCCTATTCCTATCATTTAAAGATGTATTTGACTCAATAATGAGAGTATTAAATGGAATTATAGATTTTATAGCTGGAGTGTTTACTGGTAATTGGAAGAGAGCTTGGCAAGGAGTTCAAGACATTTTCGGTGGTATAATGAATGGCTTACAAGCCCTTGTAAAAGCACCTTTAAATGGAGTTATAGGATTAATTAATGCTGCAATAAGTGGACTTAATAAAATAAAATTACCATCTATAGATATACCTTTCTTTGGTACTGTTGGAGGATGGGGATTTAATATAGGTAAAATACCTTATCTAGCTAAAGGTGGTATTATAGATAATCCTACTCTTGCAATGGTTGGTGAAGCTGGTAAAGAAGCTGTAGTACCACTAGAAAATAATACACAAGGATTAGATTTATTAGCTGCTAAACTTATGGAAAGACTAGGTGGAACAAATATATCTGACAGTGATAAAGATAGAGCTATAAACATAATACTTAAGATTGGAGATTTAGAATTTGCTAGAGTTCTAATAGATAGTATAAACAAGATAACCAAAATGAATGGTGGAGAATGTTTAATAAATATATAAGGAGTTGGTGTTATGTCTTATTTAAAAATAAATGGAGTAGAAATGCCTACTCCTTTACCATATGAGCCTACTATAAGTGATATAGATAGCAATAAGACAAGTAGAAATGCAAATGGTAGATTATACAGAGATAGAATAGCAACTAAAAGAAAGTTGCCTTTAGAGTGGGGGATATTAACAGATTCAGAATGTAAGAAAATACTTAATGCAGTATCTCTAGAAGAAGTTACAGTGGAGTTTTTAGATCCACAGAAAGGAACTATTACGTGCACAATGTATGCAGGGGATAGAACAGTTAAAAGTATTAATACAAGTTCCGGAATACTATGGAAGGGACTTAAATTTAGTTTAATAGAATGTTAGGAGTGATTATTTTGAAGTTAAGTAATGAAAGATTAGTAAATAGTGTGGGAGTTCTAAGTAAATTAACAAACTTAGAGCTCCCTATTAAATTAAGTTATGCTTTTTCTAAGAACATAACTAAGATAGATGCTGAATTAAAAGCTTATAATATGGAAAGAGAAAAGCTATTAAATAAATATGGAGAAAAGGACGAAGAAGGAAAATTAAAGCTAAGCGAAAAAGGAGAAGTAAATATCTTAGATAGAGAAAACTTCAATAAGGATGTTGCAGAGCTCTTAAAATGTGAAAGTGAAATAGATATACATTTAATAGATTTAGAATCTATTGATACAGATATAAAGATTACTCCTGGTGAGTTGATGATTATAGATTATATGTTTAAGTAGTCTAACCTAAAATATAAGAAAGGAGGTTAGAAATGTATACTACAAGTACAGCATATAAGACAGAGATACAAAAGAGGAGTAGAACCTTTGAATGTAGAGTTACTATAGGGGATAGGGTATTTACTAATAATGAGGTACAAAGCATTGATTTAAATGGTGGTATACAAGATGTATTTAGTATAGGGAATACTCCTTCTATGTGCTTAGAGTTAGTTTTAAGAAATACTACAGATACTATTTTTACTACTAATTCAGTTAAGGTTGAGATTGGTCTAAAAATAGTAAGTACAATAGAATATGTTCCTTTAGGTATCTTTAATGTAGAAGATATTAAAAAGGATGATTATACTACAAAATTTACTTGTTATGATAATATGACCAAGTTTGAAATTGCTTATTTTAGTTCTTTAGGAGATAATCCTACACTACAACAAGTAGTAAATGAACTAGCAACTAAAACAGGAGTACAATTTACCGGAACCCTTCCAGCTTATAATGTTAAGAAGTTGGAAGGGTTTACTTGTAGGGAAGTATTAGGATATGTAGCTTCTTTATGTGGTGGAAATGCTTTAATAACTAGAGATGGTAATTTTACTATAGTTTATCCTACAGATATATCTAGAGATGTTGGAGAAGGAGTATTTGACCTACAGCGGGATGAGGTTAAATACAAAGTAGGAAAGATAACTTGCCAAGTAAAAGAGCAAGAAACTATTTCTAAAGGTTCTCTAGGTACAGATAACATGGAATTAAGCTTTGAGAATCCTTGGGTAACAGAAACAATACTTACTGATATTTATAATAGGTTAAATGGATTTAACTATTTAGGGTATACCATGAAGTGGCAAGGTGATTTAAGCCTAGATATAGGAGATATTATTACCTATACAGATGCAAAAAAGGTAACAAGAAAGCTACCTATACTCTATAGAAAATTATCCTATGATGGTGGATTAGATAGTGAGTTGAGTGCTAAAGGAGAAACAAAGAATAAAAACTCTTTTAATTCTAGTGGATCCATGAGTAATAAAGTAAATAGATTAGTTACAGAGCAAGCAATAATAAAAGAAGCAATAATAGAAAAAGCAAATATAGAAGATTTAAAAGCAATTAATGCAGAGATAGCAAATTTAAAAGTTAAGGATGCAGAAATAGAAGATGCAGTAATTAAGAAAGCTACTATAGAACAGTTAAATGCTACAAATGCTAATATACAAAATCTTATTGCAGAAGATGCAAGAATAAATAATCTTGTTGCTAGTAAGGCAAGTATAACAGAATTAAATGCAGTAAGTGCAAAGATTGGTACAGTAGAAGCAGATACAGCTATTATAAAAGATTTATTAGCTGGTAATGTAACAGCAGGTAGTGGACAAATTATACATCTTACAGCTAAGAATGTAACAATAGAAGATGCAGTAATAAAGAATTTAATAGCTGCTAAACTAAGTGTTGCAGATTTAATGGCAGGGACAATAAGCACCAATAAGTTTACTATAGCTTCTACAGATGGTGGATTAAATATAGTTGGCCCAACAATGCAATTTAAAGATAAGAACAATAAAGTTAGAATTCAAATGGGACAAGATACCCAAGGGAATTTTAACTTTATTTTGCGTGGTACAGATGGTACAACAACACTTATAGACCATACAGGTGTTAAAGAAAAAGCAATTGCAGATGATTTAATAAAATCTAACATGGTTGCAGCAGATGCTATAGGAGAGAAGCAGATTAATTACTCTAGCTTGATAACTGGTTTAAATAAGGATGATAATACTTCTTTAATTAAAGCTAGTAAAGTGGCAATAGATTTAACTGGACAATCTTTAGAAGTTGCTTTTAATAGTCTTAAATCAAGTGTAGATAATATGGAGATTGGTGGGAAAAACTTAATATTAAATTCTTCTGAATGCAGTGTTAGCAGTATTTCGCAAGCATCTAAAAATTTAGAATTAAAAAAAGATATCGTGGAATATTTAAATAATCATATAGGTGAGAATGTTATAGCTTCTTGTAATATAGATGTAAATAATATTAAGGCTCCTACAGGAAATTATGGTTTGAGAATGGGTATTCAACTTCATATTCGCTATTATGACGACACTACATCTTATATCCAAGCTTGGTATTTTGGAGAGGTAGGAAGTTCTAAAAAAACAAGATTTAAAGGAAAACCATTTAAAATAGCAAAAGAAATTAAAGCTATTTCTGGAGGAATGTATATCCAAGTTGCATCTGATGGATGCACATTAAGTTATCCTAAATTTGAATTAGGGGATAAAGCTACGGATTGGACACCTGCTCCAGAGGATGTTGAAGAAGTAACACAAAACTTACAGACACAAATTACAGTAGCACAAGGAAAGATAGAGGGATTAATTAGAGATACTACCATAACAGAAGGTGGCACAAGTACAAGCTTAAAAGATGCTTATATATCTTTAAAAGCTACAGTAAATGGATTAAATTCTACAGTTGCTAGTCATACAAGTTCTATTTCTACAGTAACTACAGAGTTAGGGAAAGTAGATGGAAAGATTAATACAGCTAAGGCAGATGCTATTTCTACAGCTGGAGCAGATGCAACTAGTAAAGCTAATAATGCTTTAAATAGCGCTAAAAGTTATACTAATGCACAAATAACTACAGTTAATACTAGAGTTTCTAATGCAGAAAGTAGCATTACTCAACTTAATAATAGTATTACTAATAAAGTTTGGCAGAGTGATATAGATAAGACTATAAATACAATAACTCCAGATATTAATTATGCTAAGGATTATGCTAAGTCAATGGAAGATAATAAGGGGTATAGATATAAGCATGAAATAATAATTAATGGAGATAGTGATAAATATTATCCCGTAATTATAAAGGCAGGAAATCAAAATATAAGACGAAAGATAGTGGTTTCTCGTAGTTTTACAGACCAAGCTCCAGATGATTGGAATAATTCCACACACAAAGGGAATTTAAATGTAGTTATAGATACCAACTTTGGTGGTTGGGGTGGAGCTGAATATTTTTGGAATATCTATTCATTAGCAGAAACATATGCAAGAACGTTTGCGGGGTGTGCGCATTGCGGAGCTAATGCAATGTTTGCAATATTTTTACGTGGGGGAGGAACAACTGGAGCAAAATATTATTTGTTTTCGGATCAATCACTTACAGCAAATAAATATAACATATTACCAGACGGAACCCAATTACCTGCACCACAGATAGCATATAATGAAGACTTGATTTTTTATAGCACTAAATCAGACGGAACTGCTTATGAGTATTATGCTCCACCACCAAGAACTTTAACTAAAGAAGTTTTAGAAGAAATACAGAGCAGACTTTTCATAGATAATGCAAATCAAGCTAGAAAAGATATTGCAACAATTACTACAGAAGTAACTACAGTAAAAGAAAAAGCAGCAACTTTAGAAACAAATCTAAATGGAATTACTTCTAAAGTAACCAATTTAGAATCTACTACCAGCACTATAAATGGTAAAGTAAACGCACAAGAAACTAGATTACAATCTACAGAGCAGAAGGTTACAGCTACAGGAGTAATAACTACTATAACAGAAGCCATAAATAAAGGCACTAATTCTCTTACTACTATGCAATTTATATTAGATAAGAATGGAGCTACTATAAAGAATGGAGCTTTAAGGATACTTAATAAAGCAGGAACAGAAGTATTGAAGGGAGATTCAAACGGTAATTTAACCATGATTGGAAACTTTATTAATACTGATATTAATGGAAATCCTGCTTTAGAAATAGTTGATTCAACTATATATTTTTATGATTTTGTAAAAAAGAAAGAACTGACAGGATTAATTTATAGTTCTGTAAATTCTTCGGGAGCTACCGGTATTGGATATGGTCATGAAAAAAATAAAATGCTAACTATTACAGGAAAGTTATTAGCAGATGAAGAGTTTCCGTATAAGCAATATGTGTCTTTTGATATGTATAACTTAGCTGGAAGAAGAGTTCCATTTAGTGATTCAAAAATGATTATACATCAAGAACTTATGATTGATGCAAAATCAAGACTTTATGATAGTATGTTACTAGATTCTAGTTGGGGAGATATACGTTTTACTAATTATAGTAAATATGGTGACAATCCTGCAGGAGTAGTGAAATCAATTCAGTGGTCTAGCAATGGAAAGACATACACAGATGCTTGTATTTTAGGAAGACGAGGAAGTGATCCAAGAGCAAATGCTTATTGTGTAGTAGGTCAACTTTCTGAAACAGATATAAATACCTATTATAGAATTGTTGTATCTTCTTCTGGTGTAGAGATAAATGGTAATTTCAAAGTTAATGGTACTAAGAATAGAGTAGTAGATACAGATGGATTCGGAAGAGTATGTTTAAGTGCTTATGAAACTGCTGGTAGTTATTTTGGAGATTTAGGTAATGGTGTTTTAGATGAAGAAGGAATTTGCTACATATTCTTTGATAAATGCTTTTTATCTACAGTAAATACAGAATTTGATTACCTTGTTATGTTACAAAAGTATGGACAAGGAGATGTATGGGTAGAAAAGAGGGAAAAGGAATATTTTATAGTGAAAGGTACTCCAAATTTACAATTTGGCTGGGAAGTAAAATGTAAGCAAAGAGGTTATGAAGTTGATAGTTTAAACGAAGACTTTGAGCCTAGCGTTAAAAAGGTATATGGATTTAATTCTATCAAAGAAGATACGGATAGTTTTATAATGTCAAAGAAACTTTAGGGGTGATAATCAATGAAAAATATTATTAAAATTAAAGGGTTTTCTAGTCATATGACTAGCGAAGGGAAAAGAATATCTTATGCATTTAGTGAGATAGACCAAGATGGAAATATAGTTAGAGAAAATGTAAATGCATCTTTTGTAGTTGTTAATCCAGATTTGGAATCTGCAATAGATACAGTAAATAAATTTTTATTAGATAGAGAGAGTGCTACAGTGTAGTGCTCTTTTTATATACAAAAAATATAAGAAAAGAGGTAAAAGAAATGGAGAAAATTTTTAACAGTATCAAAATGGGAATAGCAGCAGTGGGGACAGGCTTTACATGGTTATTTGGAACATGGGACACAGCTTTAATGGTTCTAGTATTTTTCATAATACTAGATTATGCAACAGGATTAATTAGAGCCTATATTAATAAAGAGGTGTCTAGTAATGTAGGACTAAAAGGAATAGCTAGAAAAGCGGTTATCTTTGTGGTTCTTATTGTAGCAGTATTATTAGATAGACTATTGAATACTGGTAACTGGGTATTTAGAACATTAGTATGTTATTTCTACATTGCTAACGAGGGTATAAGCTTATTAGAGAATTGTGCAGGTTTAGGATTACCAATACCAGAAAAGTTAAAGGATGCATTAGCACAACTTAAAGAAGGGGAAAAGAAGGAGTTAAAACAAGAGTAGTCAAATAGGCTACTCTTTTAATTTTGGTACCGACATTAATGTCGGGGTGAAGAAGGAGGAAGAAAATATATGATAATAGGTATAGATAAAGGACATAGCACATGGGATAAAAGTCCATGTGGAGCTGTAGGATTATTAAACGAATCTAAAGAAAATAGACCAGTTGGAGATAAGGTTATACAAAAGTTAAGAGCTTTAGGCCATATAGTAATAGATTGTAGTTGTAATAGTGCAAGCAATGTAGATGAACAATTAGCAGCTATAGTAAGAAAGGCTAATGCTCAAAAATTAGATTTATTTTTAAGCTTACACCTTAATGCTGGAGGAGGTACAGGAGCAGAGATATATACTACCAATACTAGTGGAGCTAAGGAAGAAGCTAAGAGATTAATAGAAACTTATTGTAAGAGAACAGGGTTTAGAAATAGAGGGCATAAGTATAAAGAACTATATGTATTAAGGCATACAGTAGCGCCAGCTATGCTAATAGAAATGGCTTTTGTAGATACAGAAGCAGATTATAAGAAATGGAATGACTTAGGAGCAGAGTTAATAGCAAATGCAATAGTAGAAGGAATTACAGGGCAAGTAGTGCAAGAAAAACCTGTAGAAAATAAACCTATAGTTAAGGAGGAAGGAAAATTGTTAAATAATTGTAAGAAGAACGTATTAAAATATGGAGCAAAGGGGACTTATGTATTTTTAGCACAAAGTGCTATGAAAGCATTAGGATTATATAATGGGCCTATAGATGGAGAATATGGACCATCTAAAGGAAAGAATAGCTTCTACCAAGCAGTCGTAAATTTAAATGCTAAATTAGGATTTAAGAACGATAGTCAATTAGGGCC
>OASU01000269.1_pt1 | contig 18905 bp, 24 predicted proteins | sample 1475801 | NCBI WGS metagenome assembly OASU01 (sample SAMEA2579919, study PRJEB22360) | human gut metagenome | biome: human gut; feature: human-associated habitat; material: faeces | place: Denmark | collected 2008/2010 | reverse complement strand
TGATGGAGACTAAAGTTAGACAAAGCAATTACATAACAATTTTAGGATGGATGGTCTCAGATCTAAAGTTAAGAGGCAACGCACTGCTTACTTATGCAATTATTTACGGTTTTTCTCAAAATGGTGATGATTCGTATACTGGAAGTCGTCAATATCTTGCTGAATGGACTAATTCTACAGTCCAAAATGTATCAAGATGCTTAAAAAAACTATTGGAAGATGGACTTATAATAAAAAAAGAAAATGTTATAAATGGAGTAAAATTTTGTGAATATAAGGCTGTTGTTCCTGAGTTGCTACCAGTAACAAAATGTTCCGGGGGTAGTAACAAAATGTTCCCTAATAATATAGAATATAATACTAGTAATATATATAGTGCAAAATTTGATAAAAATGATGCATTTAAAAGATTCTGGAGTGTATATCCAAGACATACGAACAAGAAAAAAGCATTTGATGTTTTTGTTAAAAAATGTACCGATGAAACTGTACTGCAAAAGATGTTAAGCGCAGTTGTTGATTATAAAGAGACAGAACAGTGGCAGAATGAAAGATTTATACCTCACGCTTCCACATGGCTTAACGGCGAAAGATGGGAAGATGAAATCAGTACGGTCTCTAAAAACAATACAAATGATGATAATGAATGGATGAGCGGATATGAATAATTATCAAGACGATTTAATCGGTATGTTTCTTGTTAAACCGCAGCTTCTGGATTTAACTATTCTAAAACCATCATATTTCGATAAGAAGCACAGGGATATATTTACTGCTATAAAAAAGTCGTATAAGGAAAATAAAACTATTATTTTAGAGGATATCCTAGCATTACAGGCAATTGATGTTGATCTTGTTATTGCCTGTTCTACAAGTACCGCAACAACTGCTCTATTTGAACAGTATCAGGATTATGCAGTTAAGGAATACAAGAAAAAAGCTCTATTAGCAACTGCTAAAAAGCTCCAGAATGATGAAATTACAATTGATGAATTTTACAAGGATACAAACAATTTTGCATCTTTAGGGTCTTATTCATCGACTAGGCTTACTAAAGAACTGCTCAAAGGTTCGATTACCAAGCATAAGAACAATATCAAATTTACAAGGTTTAGTAATTTAGAAAAGAAGCTTAATTTAAAGGAAAATGACTTTGTTATACTTGCCGGTGCTACTGGTGTAGGTAAATCGGGTATTGCTATAAATTTGATGGATGATCTATCTCGTAATTATCCTTGTGTATATTTCAATTTCGAAATGGTAGAAGAGGAGCTGTATCAAAGGCTTATTTCAATTAATTCAAAATTAAATCAAAAAATGCTAGAGAGTTATGAAACATTGCCACAAAAAAATATGAGCGTTGTTAATGATGCAATTGATGATATTTCAAAAAGACATATTGATATTATAAATCATTCATCGACGTTGGATAAATTAAGATCATTTATTATGAGCTACAAAAGCGATAAGCATTTTATAGTGTTTGTGGACCATGTAGGGCTTATTGGTGTACGAGCTAAGAACAGTTATGAAAAAATGACAGAAGTAGCCAAGGAGCTAAGAAAAATGAGCTTGGACAACAACTGTACGATTATTGGACTTTGTCAATTGAATAGGGAAGCAACTAAAAATGCAAAACAGCCTAATTTATCAATGTTAAGAGATTCGGGTGAGCTGGAACAAAGTGCAAGCAAGGTTATATTTGTCTGGAAGAACGAAAAAGACTGCGCAGAAGATTATTATCTAGTTATCGAGAAAAACAGAAGCGGTCCTAAATCAATCATTCCAATAGGCTACAACAAAGAAAATCAGATTGCTTATGAATTAAGCAATAAAAGAGATTTAAGGACATAGGAGGATTTAGAAATTTAACAAAAACTATTTTGATTAAAAATTCTCTCTAATTCGTTGGTAGATAAGGGATTAGAGAGAAAATATAAATGCAATATAACATCTTGGATATATTGCGCGTTTAAAGGAGTAAAAAATGAAGATAAATAGAACGGATGATTTAGGTATAAGTAATGAACTGTTAGCGGATTATATTAAACGATATGAGGTAGCTGTGAATCATGTGTTTAAGGATTACCCTAAACAGCCATCAATTTATAGTCATGAACGGCAGGAGTATAGTGGACTGGATATAAATACATACATCTATATCGCCGATAATTATTTAATGTTAAAAAAGCAACTGGGAGGTAAGTAATGCAGGAATCAAAATATCAGATAAAAAACTGGAAAAAATGGAAAGCAACAAAGTATCTTCTTGTTCAGACAAAAAATGAGCTAATGAATAATATAAAAGCTATTACATATACAAACGAACTTCCGGGTGGATCACATAAAAGTATTGCAGACAAATACAATAAACTAATAGAAGATGTAAAGGTTTATGATGATTATATAAAAGCATATGATGTTTTGATAAATCGTTTAGAGAACGCAGTTGCGGAGTTGCTGAACGAAGAGGAAAGGGAATTAGTTATTATATATTCAAATCATCCATTTAAGGGTGACAGCAAATCCAGAGAAGAGGAAGCATTGAAGGCAGGATATTCCAGAACAAATTATTACAATAAAATTAGTGAAGTTTTCAATATACTTGACACAGTATTAGATACAGATAAAGGAATTGAATATCTTAAAAGTTTTATAAATATTAAATAATGTGTATAAATGTGTATTAAATATTGCAATGCGCATTTATGTGTGTTATAATATATTTGTAAAGGAGGAAGCAGACAGATGCCAATGACTGCAAAAGAAATGGTAAAACTCTTAAAAAAGAACGGTTTTGTTGAAGTAAGACAATGCGGTTCTCATAAGCGTTTTGTCAACAAAGAAACTGGACGAATGACTTCCGTACCTTTCCATACGAAGGATTTACCAACAGGTACAGAAAAAAGCATTCTAAAACAGGCAGGAATAAAAAAATAATATTCCTGACCTGATTAGAATACGATGTTCTGGCAATGTTGAATATATAAGAAGAGGTGATAACAGATGAAACTTTATTATCCCGCAGTGTTTGAACGTGAAACAGATGGAAGATATTCAATTAATTTTCCTGATGTACCCGAAGCAATAACATGTGGTGATGATCTAAATCATGGAATTGAAATGGCTAAAGAATGTCTGGGAATGTGTCTTGAAGGGAGAAAAGAAGACGATCTGGAAATTCCAAAAGCAAGTGAAGTAATTGAATGTGATAAAAATCAGTTTATTGTTATGATTGAGTTTGATTCAGTTGAGTTCAATAAAAAATATAATAATAAATCTGTGAGAAAAAATGTAACAATTCCTGCATGGCTTAATGAAATGGCAGAGCATGATAATATAAACTTTTCAAATGTACTGCAAAATGCATTAATGGAGTTGCTTCATATTAATTAAAAAGGTGCTGAAAAGCGCCTTTTTTTTGGAAATTTAAATTTTGGACTAATTCGGGACTAAAACAGTCCAAAAACGTGATATTATGGTATTGTGGAGTTTTTGAAAGAACACCACAACAACAGTGAATCAACATTTTGTCAGGAAGAAACTCGAAAGGGTTTCTTTTATTTTAAACTGTCAATCATGTATGACATTCCTCTCCCTCAAGTCCTGCATGGCTGGCAGTTTAAAATGAGGTGACAGAAATGATGGATGAGAAACTACTTGAATTTATTAACGAGTGTATAAGGAAAGACGATATGCATGCATTCTATATTCGCAGCATATGGAAGAATAAAAGAAAGCATATTATCGAACGTGATCACTGTGAATGTCAGGAGTGTAAACGAAACGGTAAAGTAACTATCGTCAAACCTAAAGCAAAAGAAAAATCACAGCGGGCATATGTTCATCATATAAAGCATCTGCGTGATTATCCGGAACTTGCATTAGAGGACAGCAATCTGGAAACTTTATGCTTCAGCTGTCACGAGCTGGAACATACAGATGAACGCCATAAATTTGAAACTGGAAAGGATAAATTTGTAAATGAAGAAAGATGGTAATAAGAAAACTGTAACATACTATAGAGGACATGAAGTCTTTGTAGTCGTTCCAAAGAAAAAAAGAAACAGCAGAAATAAAAATACAAAATAATTTTATTTTCTGACCGGGTTGTAAAACAGATACCCCCCGTCAAAAAAATCTGGTCTTTAAACCTGCTACTGGAGAACGGGGAGTGGGGATGACATTTCATAAAAAATTCGCGCGTGTACATGAGGAGGTGATTTTATGCGGATACCGAAAAAAAATCTAACAGCAGAGCAGTCTAGAATTAGAGAGGATTTAGAAAATCAGCTTAAGTACAAAGGGCTTGATGGAAAATATTTTCAGGACCTTGTAGAAGACTATATCTTTCTTCTTGTTAAAAAGGATACTCTTCAGGAAGATATCGATGAAAACGGTGTTAGGATCACAACCTATAATTCTAAAGGACTGCCGATTGAAAAGAAAAATGAAAGTTATGATCTGCTGCTTAAATATAATCAGCAGATGATTAAAATTCTGGAATATCTGGGAATAAAGCCTAGTGAAAATACTGTATCAGGAGGAAGTGACGATGAATTGTAGACTTCCTTTTTTTGTTGAAAGATATTTTGATTTTATGGACGATCATTGCGAAAAATTCTGCGAAGATCAATGGGCACTTAGAAAATTGATAATCAGAACTTTTGAAAATGATGATATTTATGTTGATGTAAAACAGGCAGAAAGTTATTTTGGATTATCAAAATATTTTGATTATGAAAGGATGTTTGAATGGCAGGAATTTGTTCTGGGGCTGCATTTATGTACATACTGGAGGAATTCCGGGCTTCCAAGGTGGCCCGATGCATTGATATTGATGGGACGTGGAAACGGCAAAGATGGTACTATATCACTTGAATCTCTTTCGCTTATAAGTCCATACAATCCTGTTAATGAGTATGATGTGGATATATGTGCAAATAATGAAACACAGGCAAAACGACCTGCAAAGGATATCGTAACAGCCTTTGAAAGAAACAGAAAGAAGATGCTGCGTTTTTTTCACTGGACTCAGGAGAGTATAAGAGGACTTAAAAGAAATTCGTTTATTCACGGACATACAAACAACGCCAAAGGAAAGGACGGTCTGCGTTCAGGCTGTGTTATTTTTAATGAGTACCATGCTTATGAAAATTATGACAATATCAATGTTTTTACTACCGGACTTGGAAAAAAGAAACATCCCAGGCGTACGATCTACACGACTAATGGAAATGTGGTTGACGGTCCGCTTGATGAACTTATAAAAAAATGTGAAGGAATACTTTATGAAGATAAGCCGGATGACGGACTGCTTCCGTTTATATGCCGGCTGAATTCAAAAAATGATGTGCATGATGAAAAGAACTGGTATATGGCTAATCCATCACTCTTTTACATGCCGAATCTGTTGACCGAAATCAGAAAAGAGTATCGTGAATGGAAAGAAAATCCTGCAAGACTTCCGGATTTTATGACAAAACGAATGAATATAAGAGAGTCCAACAGTGAACTTGCGGTCACAAGCTGGGAGAATCTTGAAAAAACAGACAAAATATATGACGGAAAACTTCGCGGTCATGAGTGTATAGCTGGCATCGATTTTTCTAAAACTACCGACTGGACAGCTGTAAATCTTCATTTTAAGGATGGAGACATTAGAATCGATATGAATAAAGCATGGATATGCATGAACAATCCGGAAATTTCACGACTGACATGTCCGTATATGGACTGGGCGGAAAAAGGATATGTTGAGCTGGTTGATGATGTCGAAATCAGACCTAAAATGATTGCTGAATATATCAGGGAAAAAGGAAGAATCTACCGTATCAAAGCCATCTGCCTAGATGACTACAGATATGATATTTTGCGGGACTGCCTTGAAGAAATTGGATATTCGATTGAAAGAAAAAATATTATTCTTATAAGACCAAGACATATCATGAAGATATACCCGATAATCGACCGATGTTTTGCTAATCAGTATTTTTACTGGGGTGAACAGCCTCATTTAAGATGGGCAACGAATAATACAAAACTCGTTCGCACAAAAAAGTCAACGCTTGCCACAGATGGTGAGCTTGATATGGGAAACTTTCTTTTTGGAAAGATCGAACCAAAATCACGAAAGACGGATCCATTCATGGCACTTGTGCATTCGATGTGCGGTGAAGATAAGCTGTCACCTGTATATAAAGTATCAAGAGCACGCAAAAGAGTACGCGTGAGTACCTTTTAGAAAGGGGGTGAATTATGGCATTCAATTTTTTTAAATGGCTTGCAGGCAAAGATACTGCCCCCAAAAAAGCAGATACCAAAGCTGTATGTTTTCAGCTGGCAAGTGAGATTATGGTTAGGGAACTGGCCTTTAATCTTATTTCCAACAAGATAGCAAATGCGGTTTCAAAATGTACCGTAAATGTATATGAAAACAACAGGCGGGTAAAGAATGATGAGTGGTACAGATGGAATATTCAGCCAAACAGGAATCAAAGTGCCACACAGTTCTGGGCAAAACTGATCAATCATCTTTATGAAAATAATGAAGCACTTGTAGTAGTGAACAATGAAGAGCTTTATGTTGCAGATGACTATCAGCTGAATGATAATTCTGCATTTTTCGAACACTATTTTCAGCATGTTACAGTAAACAGTTTTACATATTCCAGAAACCTCAGAATGAGCGAGGTTTTTTATTTTAAGCTGAATTCTAAAAATCTTAGAACCTATCTTGACGGCACTCTTTCTCTTTATGCCGGTCTTATCAATGCGGCGTATTCAAGCTATCTTGTTGCAAACGGCAACAAGGGAATTTTGAAAATAGACCAGTTTGCAGAGCAGGGTGATGAGTTTGAAGATTATTTCAGACAGCTTGTCAATGAGGATTTTAAGACATTCTTTTCAAATGCAAATGCTGTCCTGCCTTTATTTGAGGGGTATGAATATAAGCAGCTGGAGAACAAAGGAACACAGTCTACTACAAGGGATTTCAAAGCGCTGCTTGACGATGTCATATCTCTTACGGCAAATGCGTTCAATGTACCCTCAGCCATAGCCAACGGCGATGTACAGGATACTTCAAAAGCAGTTAATGATTTTCTGACATTCTGCATTGATCCGCTGATAGAGATGTTCAGCGATGAAATGAACAGAAAACTGTTTACAAAAGGACAGATACTGAAAGGTACATATGTAAAATTTGATACAAAAGCAATCAAACATATCGACCTGCTTGATGTTGCTACAGCAATTGATAAGCTCATTTCAAGCGGATTTACTTGTATCAACGATCTTCGTGAGATTTGCGGTTTTGACAGAATCGACGAACCATGGGCTAATCAGTTCTTTATGACCAAGAACTATTCTACAGTCGAAGATCTCATGAAAGCACTGAAAGGAGGTGATGAAGATGAAGAATAATTTTTATCAGTTGACTAATCAGGATGAAAACAATGCTGAATTATATATTTATGGAGATATCACCTCATACAAGTGGTATGAAGATGAGGTGTGCGCCTATGACATGGCAAAAGAACTTGCACAGCTTGGTGAAAAAGACTTATCTGTAAGAATCAATTCCTATGGCGGTGAAGTAGCTCAGGGACTTGCTATTTACAATCTTTTAAAGAATTACAAGGGAACTGTTACAACATTGTGTGACGGCTTTGCATGCAGTGCAGCATCGGTTATCTTTATGGCTGGAACTGAAAGAAAAATGCCACGGTCAAGTCTGCTTATGATCCACAATGCATGGACTTATGCAGCAGGTGATTCAAATGCATTAAGAAAAGCTGCTGATGATATAGAGAAAATCACTCAGCCTTCTGTTGAAATCTATAAATTATGTTCCAGTCTCAGCGAGGAACAGATTAAAGAGATGATGGACCGTGAGGAATGGATAACAGCAGACGAAGCACTCAGTTATGGTTTTGCAACTGAAATCGTAGAGGACACAGTCAAACAGTCACTGCACGACGGTATACTAGCAAAACTCGTACTTAAGAATAAAGAACTTGAAAAACAGTTGAACAATACTCAGCCATTACAGAAAAAAGGCTGGTTTTTTAAATGTCAAAAAACAGAGGAGGAATAGATAAATGACATTAGCAGTTATGAATCAAAAAAGAGCAGAGATTTTAACGAACATGGTTGAAGCTATGCATAACGAGGACAGTGATGCATACACCAGATGTTTAAATGAGCTTGCTCAAAATATCGAAGAGAACATTTTAGAAAGAGCTAATGAGTTAGCTGGTAATAATGATGCTCAGATTCTTGCACAGAGAGGAGTAAGACAGCTTACATCATCTGAAAAGAAATATTATGAAAAGCTGGCAGAGGCATTTAGAGCATCGGATACTAAACAGGCATTAACAAATCCTGAACTTGTTATGCCGGAAACAGTTATTAATTCAGTGTTTGAAGATTTAAGAACTCAGCATCCACTGCTTGAAAAAATAAATTTTCAAAATACTATGGGAATGATCAAATTCCTTGTCAACAAAAATGGATATGTTAAAGCGGCATGGGGAAAATTAACAGATAAAATCACTAAGGAGCTGGAAAGTTCTTTCAGTGAAGTTGATATGACATTTTTGAAATTATCTGCTTTTATTCCAGTGTCACAGGCAATGCTTGATTTAGGACCATCATGGCTTGATACATATGTTAGAGAAATCATGTATGAAGCATTAGCAAACGGACTTGAAGATGGAATCATCAATTCATTGAGAACAGATCAGGGTCCAATCGGGATGATTGCTAATCTGACATCAGGAAGCGCACAAAGCGGATATGTTCAATATACAGCTAAATCAGCAACCGTTATTAAAGATTTTCAGCCGGCAACATTAGGTGCAGAAATCGCAAAATTAGCAGTTGATGACAACAACAAAACACGAACCATCAGAGATGTAATTTATATCGTAAATCCTGTTGACTATTTTACAAAAGTATTCCCAGCTACAACAGTAATGGGTGGCGATGGCACCTACAGAAATGATGTTCTTCCTTACCCGATGACTATCATTCAGTCACCGGCAGTTGCTTCAGGAAAAGCTGTTCTAGGATTAGGATACAGATATTTTGCGGGTATCGGTATGAGTTCAAAGGACGGTAAACTTGAATTTGATGACAGTTGCCAGTTCCTTGAAGACAACAGGGTATACAAAATCAAATTGTACGGAAACGGTATGCCTATGGATAACAATGCATTCCAGTACCATGATATCAGTCAGTTGAAACCAGCGGTTGTAAAAGTCGAAGTAACTAATACCGATCCAATCACTACAACGGTAGAGGGTACAGTAAAAACTCAGGCGGCAGGATAGAGACTCTGTATGGAAGAGGAACTGTTAGAACTGACAAAGGATTTTCTCGGGCTGGCATGGATTGATGAATCAGCGGAAAAAAAGCTGAAAATCATTATTTCTAACTCCGTAGCTGATCTTGATGAAAAGAGCGGAGTTAATAATATTTATACGGAACCAGGAAAAGCGCAGCGCCTTTTCCTGAACCGTGTAATGTATGAACGTGCAAACGCTCTTGATGATTTCTATGTAAATTACAGAAAAGAAATCATAGCATTTATCAATAAGGCAAAGGTGAGAAAATATGCTGGCAAGCAGGAATAAAGCACAAAATGAGCAGTTTAATGATGGCGTAATAAATGTTTTAGAAGCTGAGGATGGTATCATCAAAAAAAATCTATTTAATGAGATATCTTTTGGAAACAGGACATTCGGAGTCAAAAGATTTATGGATGCAAAAGTATCTGGAAATACGATAGAAAGAATGATATCAGTACCGATGGAGTGTGTAGATGTGTTTGAACGCAGCAATATTATCGAGACAAGAGACTACAGAACAGGAAAGAAAGGACTGTATGAGATTGTTTTAAAACAGCCGAAGTATGACACCGCACCACCGAGCATATATATCACCCTGAAAGGAACAGATATAAAATATGTCGATAAAAGAAATAATCAACAGACTTGAAAATTATACTGTTCAGTGCAGATTCAGTCATTTCAGCAAAGAGGTAGCACCTCCGTTTATGGTATATCTCGTACCTGATAGTGATAATTTCAATGCAGACAATAAAGTTTATTACAGTACTAAAAATGTTCAACTGGAATTATACACAAGGGAAAATACTCTTGTGGAGGAAGAAAAACTGGAATCATACTTCGATAACTGCGGTATCATCTGGAATAAATCATCACAGTCATGGCTCGATGAAGAAAAGGTAATGATGACAGTCTATAGTCTATATGGCTAAAAAAATTAAAGTCAGTCAGCTTGAAAAAGCAATCATGAACTGTCTTGAGACATACAGTGATGAAGTGACCACCGCAGCAAAAAGTGCTGTAGATGAAATTTCCGATGAGGCATTGAAAATAGTTAAGGATCATGCTCCAACTGATAAAAGAAAAATCAAGAGAAAAGGAAAATATAAACGCTCATTAAAAACACGTACAATGTATGAAAGTGTTACTGAAAAGAAAAATGTTATATATGCCAGTGGTGACGAATATCGGCTTACTCATCTGCTAGAAAACGGTCATGCACTGACAAAGGGCGGAAGAACTGCCCCGCAGCCGCACTTCAAATACGGCGATGATTATATAAATAAAGAACTGTTAAAAAGAACAATAAAAAAAATAGGAGGAAAATAGATGTCTGAAGAAAACAAAGTAAGATTTGGACTGTCAAACGTCCATGTAGGTACAGTAACTTTAAGTGATGGTACTCCATCGTTCAGTATCCCAAAAAAATATCCCGGAGCAGTAAACCTTACAATGGATGCAGAAGGTGAAACAAATACATTCTACGCTGATAATACAGCATATTATGTTACTAATACAAATAACGGTTATACTGGAGAGCTGGAAATGGCAGAAGTTCCAGACTGGTTTGAAACGGAATATCTTGGTGCTGTAGCTTCGCAGGAAGGGCTGGTTGTGGAAATTTCAAACCCGGTACAGAAATTAGCATATTTCATGTTCCAGTTTGAAGGAGATAAAAACGCAACAAAATATATTATTTACAATACAACTTTTAGCAGACCTTCGATTGAAGGAAATACAAAAGAGGATACACTTGAGCCAAATACGACCACAATTCCGTTTACATCAGTTCCGCTGGTAACAGAGTTTGGTAATATCGTAAAATCCAGAGTTCCAGTATCTTCAGAAAAATATGCTGCCTTTTTTACAACTGCTCCAACTGTTCCAACGAAAGGAGAATAAAAAGAGATGTATAAAGTAATAAAAATTGAAGATAAACAGATTCCCATGATGTCAAATGGCGGTACTTTAAGAGAGTATCGCCATTTTTTTAAGAGAGATATGCTTACGGACATTCTCAAAATGGAAACAGCATTTAAAAATCAAAAGTTTGATGATATTGAAGTTGCAGAAATTTTAGAAAATATTGCGTGGGTACTTGCTTATAAGGCGAATCCAAAAATCGAACCTGTTTCTGAATGGCTTGAACAGTTTAAAAGTCCATTTGCGGTTATTTCGTCTTATGAAGACATTCAGGAACTTTTAAGCGATTCAAATACTCCAACTGTAAAACCAAAAAAAAACAATCGAATGAAAAAGAAGAACCGGTAACGTTTCAAAAACTGATGATTGCATGCCTGAGAATAGGACTAAGTACATACGACATATATAGAAGTGATGTTGGTGAACTTTTGGATATCATCATCACTTTTAATAATGTAAATGATGCAGATCAATCTGATTCTAGAAAGGTACGTCAGGCAACTCAGCGTGACTTTGACAGATTTTAATGAAAGGAGGAAGTTATGGCCAAAAGTAAATTACAAGGTATTACACTTGAAATCGGCGGTGATACTACCGCACTTTCAAAAGCATTAAAAAAACCAAATACCGAAGCATATGAATTACAGGGAAAACTTAAAGCAGTAAATCAGGCTCTAAAAGTAGATCCTACAAATATCGAATTACTTGCTAAGAAACAAAGGGTACTAGGTGAAGCTGTCGACAAAAATAAAGAAAAACTCAATATGCTAAAAGAAGCACAGCAGCAGTTTATAGACAGTGGCAAGAACATTGACAGTGCTGAATACATAGAGCTGGAAAGACAGATCAAAAATACTGAACAGACTATAAAAAGACTTAGTGAACAGCAAAATGTATTTAGTGAAAAGGTACAGGCTTTTGGAATCAAAGCTGAAAAAATGGGAACTAACCTCGAAAATGCCGGAAAGAAACTAACACCGCTCAGCATAGGTCTTGCCGGTGTCGGTGGTGCAGCTACAAAAGTTGCAATAAATTTCGAAGATGCTATGTCTCAGGCAGCAGGGGCTTTAGATATTCCTGTTGGAAAGATGAATGATTTGCGCGAACTTGCAATTCAGGTAGGACAGGATACTATCTTTTCAGCCAGTGAAGCCGGTCAGGCAATGACAGAACTTGCAAAAGGCGGGTTGAGTGTAGCTGATATAAAAGGCGGAGCGCTGGTTGCTACAATGGATCTTGCAGCATCATCACAAATGGATCTTGCCAATTCAGCGAATGTTGTGGTACAGGCTATGGGGGCTTTTGGATTAACCGCCGAAGATGTATCAGTAGCTGTAAATGCACTTGCTGGTGCTGCGGCAGCCTCATCAACTGACGTTGAGCCGCTTACTCAAGGTCTTGCTCAATGCTCTGCTCAGGCAAACAATGCCGGATGGTCCATTCAGGAAACAACAGCAGTACTTGGAAAATTTGCTGATGCCGGTATTGTAGGTTCAGATGCAGGTACGTCATTAAAGACTATGCTTCAAAGGCTTGCTGCTCCTAGTTCAGACAAAGCGGCAGAAAAGATTGAACAGCTGGGAATCAAAACGAGAGATTCAAGTGGAGAAATGCTAGGAGCTACTGAAATTGCTCAAGAACTTCAAAATAAACTAGGCGGGCTTGATGCAGCAACACGTGATGCTGCACTGCAAACCATTTTTGGCAGTGATGCGATGCGTGCTGCTACCGTTTTAATGAACAGCGGTGCAGAAGGACTTAAAAAATATACTGATGCAACAAATGATCAGGAGGCAGCTTCCAGACTTGCTGATTCTCAAATGAGTGAGTATTCCCGTGCAATCGAGGAAATGAAAGGCTCTATCGAGACGGCTGCAATTGCAATAGGTGGAACACTTGCCCCGATAGTTTCTGATGTTGCAAAAGTTATAACAGAGCTTGTGAACAAATTTTCTGCTTTGTCTCCGGCTACTCAAAAAGTTATAACAGTAGTAGGTTTGATTGTGGCTGCACTCGCACCAGTCCTTATAATTGCCGGAAAAACTGCTCAGGGAATATCGAATATAATCAATCTTGGTACAAAGCTCGGACCGTCGTTTACCAAAGCATCAGGGATAATCAAAAGTGCTTTTGGCAGTATAGGAAAAGCAGTTTCGGGTGCTTTTAGTGCAATAACAGCACATCCTGTAATTGCAGCGATAACAGCAATTATTGCAGTTGTTGTTCTGCTCTATACAAAATGTGAATGGTTTAGAGATGCGGTCAATGGGGTAATAAAATCTGTTGTAAACTTTTTTCAGGGGCTTGTCGACAGTATAGCTCTTTTTTTTACTGAGACAATACCGCAGAAAATAGAAGAATTCGTCGCGTTCTTTCAGTCTATCCCGGAAAGAATTGGAGAGTTTGTTAATGGAATAGTTACCTGGTTCAATGAACTGCCTTATAAAATTGGATTTGCTGTTGGACAGATAGTAGGTCATATCGTTCAGTGGGGAATTAACCTTTCAAACTTTATGACAGTAACAGTTCCTCAATTTATAAACGGCATAGTAACCTGGTTCTCACAGCTACCCGGAAAAATATGGGAATGGCTTGTAAATGCATGGAATAACGTAATTCAATGGGGAACTAATACATACAACAGTGCCGTTGAGTGGATAAGTAAGACAGTAGACGGTATAATCAACTATTTCAGTCAGCTTCCAGAAAAAATGTGGAACTGGTTGTCGAATGCAGCAAATAAAATTGTTCAATGGGGACTGGAACTTTGGAACAAAGGAAAAGACGCCGCAGGAAAACTTGTCAGCGCAGTAGTTGAAGGTGTTAGTTCACTTCCTGGTAAAATGCTTGATATCGGAAAAAATATTGTTGAGGGAATCTGGAATGGAATAACAGGAATGGGAAACTGGCTCAAGGATAAGATATTTAGTTTTGCAGATGGCTTTTTGGGCGGTCTTATGAGTGCATTTGGAATACATTCACCGTCTAGACTTATGCGTGATCTTATCGGTAAAAACCTTGCTGCCGGTATCGGTGTTGGTATTGAAGAAAACAGCGAACTTGCATTAAAGCCTCTTAGTCAGCTGCAGAGAGAAATGACATCGTCATTTACACCAGATGTTAATGCAACAGTATCAAGGGCTCTATCTATGGATAGTAAGGCAGTAATAGAAATCCATAATACTGTTCCACTTGATGGTAAGCCAATCTATCAGAATATTGAACGCAGGATGACAAAGCTACAGCATTCTAAACTGGTATTTAAGGGGGTATAGATATGTACTATATTTCACTGGATGATGTTACATCAGTTCAGATGGGACTTGCTGTAACAAAACGACCGGAGTTTCCAGCTCCGGTTAAAAACTACAAAGAATACAGTATTCCGGGCAGAAACGGGAAACTTTATGAAGACATGGGCACATATGAAGATATACAGTTTGAAATCGAAATGAACTATATATCTTCTGAATACCAGTGGGGTATTAAATGGCACGAGGTTAAAAGATGGCTGTTTAAAAGCGGACATAAAAGACTATCGTTCAGTGACTGCCCTGATATTTACTACCGTATAAAAAGAATAGAACTCAGTTCAAATGAACGCAGAGTGATAGAGAGCGGAGAGTTTACAGTTACCGTCACATGCGATGTATATGCTTATCTTAAGACAGGTTTAAAAGAATACGATATAGAGGATATTCTTTTAAACCGCCATGACGAAGCCGAACCTGTATATATCTTAAAAGGTGAAGGAACATGTATTTTAAATGTTAACGGGAATGAGTGTAAATGCAATGTCGGTCAAAATCTTACAATAGATACTGTTTTAAAGGTATCATACCGGGAAGACGGCACTTTACAAAACAGTGCTATCAATGCTGATTATGATGCTCTTATGCTTGTAGAAGGAAAAAACAGTATTACAATAACAGAAGGATTTGAGCTTAAAATAATACCAAACTGGAGGTACTTATAATGATACAGGTTTACAGCCCTGAAAATGAAAACTATGATATGAATGGTGATGCGGTCATTGAAGCAGAAAGCTGCGAAATTGAGTTTGAGATGAACAGTGCATGGGAGCTTGAACTAACTGCACCATCTGAAAAAAATAAAGAGATACTCGTATATGAAGCAGTGATAAAAGTACCTACACCATATGGAAAACAGCTTTACCGTATCTATAATGTGCAGAAAGATGATGACAGTATTACAGCATCTGCAAGACCTGTATTCATGGATGCAAAAGATGAAGTAATGGTGTGGGATACAAGACCGACAAAGGCTGATGGGCAGGGAGCTATGGATTCTATATTCGATCCTGAGGGGAAGTATCATGGCCATTCAGATATAAAACTAGTTTCAACTGCATACTGGCAGCAGAAAAATGCTGTTGAATGTCTAATGAGTGATGATGAGAACTCATTTCTTAACAGATGGGGAGGGGAAATTTATTTTGATAATTTTGATATCTACATAAACGAAAGAATTGGAAGTGATAATGGTCTGCGTGCTGAGTTTGGTTTCAATCTTACCGGTGTAGAAGAGAAAGTAGATATGAGCGAAGTAGTTACGATGATATTTCCTAAAGCGTACAACGGATATATGCTTCCAGATAACGAAAGCATAAACAGTCCACTCCTAAATAACTATCAGAAAAAATACAAACGAATAATTGAATATCCTGATATTAAATTATCTGCCGATGTTCAGGAAGGTGATGAGTTAAATGGTGTTACGGTATGCGATACACTGGAAGAACTATATTCAGCACTGAGAGAAAGAGCTGCAGAAGAGTATGAAGCGGGCATTGACCTTCCGAAGATTGCCTACAATGTTAGTATGATAGATCTCTCAAGAACTGATGAATATAAAGAGTATATTGGACTATTGAAAGTGGTATTGGGTGATAACGTTCATGTGAAACATCGAAAACTTGGTGTCGTTACGAATGCAAGAGTGATTAAAATGACCTATGACTGTATAACCGAAAAAGTAGAAGGTCTGACGCTGGGAGATTATGAATCAAGCTATATTAATGATACAACGTCCATTATTTCTTCTGTTACAAATGCGATAAGTCCCGGAGGTACAGTTATAGCAGAAAAGATAAAAGGTGTAATAGATTTGCTTAATACATCACTGAGGGCGCAGAAAGACATTGCAAAAAAGCAGGATGTAAGAGCAATTCTGTTCGAGGACTTAGATGAAGAAAGCTCAACTTTTGGTGCACTCTGCATAGGGACTCAGGGAATTCAAATATCAAAAAAGAGAAACGAGACTGATACTGACTGGAAATGGGGAACGGCTATAAACTTTGAAAGTATAGTTGCTGACTACATAATTACTGGTATTCTAAGTGACAGGAAGGGCAACAGTTACTGGGATATGGATAGAGGAGAGCTTGTAACAAGATATATGAAAGCAACTGATGCTGAGTTTTCAGGTACCGTAAAAGGTTCTAAAATCGAAGGCGGAGAAATAAACGGAAGCAGTATATCTACAAATAAGGATATTACGATAGGAAGAAATATATATTTTGCCGGCAACGGTGATTATGCCGCAATAATGGGTGGAAATACAGTGCTTAGATTTTTATCTTCAAATCCTCCTACTACTTCTGTAGACGGAACTAATATTCAGCTGTTGGCTTCAAATCATATTTTCCTTAGTGGTTCGAGTATTTCTTCATCAGTTCCAATAAATGTCGGATCCGACATACGTTTAAAGAAAAATATCGATGATATAGATATATCCGCCCTTGTTGATGAAATAAAAATAAAAAGCTTTGATTATATAGGAAAAAGAAATAATGTTGTTGGTGTAATCGCAGATGATTTGAAAGACAGCAGATTTGCTGAGTACCTGATTACAAAAGATAAGGATGGTTATTTGTCTGTAGATTATAATGCATTAGCAATGGCGTGCATTCAGAAGGTACAGAAACTTGATAAAAAAATAGAACTTTTAGAATCGGAATTAGTAAAAATGAGAAGTTTGGAGGTGGATAATCTTGGAAATAAAGATAAAAAGAAAGGAAGCCACGATAAGCAGTGACACTATAGAAATACCGGCACAGGGCAGTGCAAATATTCCAGTTGTTTTGGAAAATGATTCATCGTACAGCAACTATATAAAAGAAGTCCACTGTGGATATTATTTAAATGGAGTATACTGCAAGATTATACTGCCAATAGAAAACGAAAAATATCTAATACCGCTTGAAGCCTTCGAATCCAGTGGTCCATTATATCTTGCAGTTGCACTTGTGAATGTCAAAGAAATAATAAAAACCAATCAGATTAACTTTGAAGTAAGAGCTGCTCCAAACGGAAAAGTGATACTGCCTACAGAAAACGAATGGCATATCCTTGTCAAAAATTATATGGATAGTTTGTTTGAGAATGATTTTGGAGACCGATTTGATGAGATAGGTACAAATCTTGAGGAACTGGCAGCAGAGGCAGAAAAACAGCAGAATAAGGCGGCTGAACAACAGACTGCTTTAGATAATAAGCTCAATGAATTATCTTCGCTGGAAGAAACTGTAAGCAGGAATGAAACAGTTCGTCAAAAAAATGAGACGAAGAGGCAAAATGATACTGCTAATGCAGTAAAAAAATGCAATGATACAGTTGATGAAATAAATACCAAACTTGAAAACGGTGATTTTATCGGTGCGGTTGGTGCAACCCCTAAAATTTCTATTGGAAATGTAACAACCGGCAATCCCGGTATAACAATACACGGAACACCTGAAGCTCCCGTATTGGATTTTACGATGCCGAGTGCCGGTGATCTAAGCTATGCAACTGATGCAGATATTGATGAAATGATTGTTGAAGTTTTTGGTTAGGAGGCACATATGATCAATTATATTGATATTTTTTTAAAAGCTGATCATTCTACTGTAACTGCACGAAAGGTTGCGAACCAGTATGATAATGAAGTTACTGTCATTCGATTTTTAAATGATGATTTATTTAAAAATGATTATAAACATGATCTTAAAATTGCATATAAGGGCAAGACAATAAAAGAGGTTCCGTTACATGGAAACTCTTTTATTATAACTGAGGACCTGACTGCTAATGCTGGGGTATATACATGCACCATGATTGTCAGAGACAGTAAAGGACGAAGACGGGTAATGAATCCGTTTAAACTGGAAATAAATCAGGCTATGTTTACTAAGGATATCGAAGAACTCCCTGTTGATCCGAATTTAGAATTTTTATATGACAAGATGCTTAATGCAGTAGAAGATTTGGAGAAAAGAGTAAATAACGGGGAGTTCGATGGTTTTAGTCCAGTTGTTGACGTAGTTGAGGATAATGTTGAAACTTACAAATTAAAAGTAACCGACAGATACAAAGAAATTATAACTCCAAATTTGAGACCAAGCTATAACTTCGCAAATGATGAAGATATAGACAATATTATAGAAAATATTCGAGGAGGAAGATAAAAAAATGAGTAAAATTATTACAACTGATAATCTGCTTGATTTCGGTCAGCAGTTAGCCGCTAAAGAAGATTTACTGCTTAACGGCAAAGTTGATAAGGTAGATGGGAAACAGCTGTCTACAAATGATTATACAACTGCCGAAAAGAATAAATTAGCTTCTC
>OASU01000265.1_pt1 | contig 19523 bp, 23 predicted proteins | sample 1475801 | NCBI WGS metagenome assembly OASU01 (sample SAMEA2579919, study PRJEB22360) | human gut metagenome | biome: human gut; feature: human-associated habitat; material: faeces | place: Denmark | collected 2008/2010 | reverse complement strand
TCAACATGGATACACGATTTTATCTGGTGAACCCATGAAGATTACGATTTCAACAAAAGAGTTTGGCTATACTGGAAATGAAATCGCAAATCTTTTAATGGAATGTGATATCTATCCTGAATTCTATGATTCAGACTATATTGTATTAATGCCATCTCCATATAATACGAAGGATGATTTAAAACGATTAGAGACATGTTTATGTGGAATTGAGGGAAAGCCCATTTTAGTAAATAAACCACCAAAATTAGAACAATCTAAAAAAGCCATGAATGTGCGTCAAGCTTTATTTTCGTCAAGCATAACATTGGATGTATCTAAATCATTAGGACAAGTATGCTCCAGTGTGACTGTATCTTGTCCTCCTGCGATTCTTCCAGTGATTCCAGGAGAAGTGATTAGTGAGTCTTCTATTGAAGTCATGAAATATTATGGTATTGAAACCATACGAGTTGTCAAAGAATGACAACTCTTTTCTTTTGTGTATGTGAAACCGCTAACAATTGAAGTATAATAAAATAAGAAATAAACATACGAAAAGGAGGAGAATCATATGTTTGACAAATTGTTTGAACCCATACAGATTCGTGGTATGGAATTAAGAAATCGTGTTGTCATGTCTGCGATGGGAACACATGAAAGTGCGGAAAGTGAAGATGGAAAGAGTGTTACAGATAAGTTGATTGCGTATCATGTGGCTCGTGCAAAAGGTGGAAATGGATTAAATACAATTGAAGTTACAAGTGTTGATGCGGCCAGTGCACCTTTTGGATTTTTGTCTATTGCCGACGATAAATATATTTCTGGATTTAAAAAGTTAAATGATGCCGTGCATGAAGCTGGAGGAAAAACTTGCATTCAATTATGGCAAGGTGGATTAGCCGTAGCTTCAGATCAAACGGCTCAAATTTTAGTGCCCAATGACTTACCATTAAGTCCACAATATACAGTGCCAGCTATCACAAATGAAAGATTACTCGATATAATAGATAAGTTTGGCCAAGCTGCAAAACGTGCAGTAGAAGCTGGATTTGATTGTTTAGAATTCCATTGTGCACATAACTATTTACCACACTCTATGCTTTCAGGTGGAATTAACCATCGAAGTGATGAGTGGGGTGGCTCTTTTGAAAACCGTAAGAAATTCCCATTGGAATGTATTAAATCGATTCGTGCCAATATGCCAGAAGATATGCCACTATTCATGCGTGTAGATTGTCATGATGACATGTTAGATGGTGGATTAACGGTTGAAGAAGTGATTGAATTCTGTAAAGATGCTAAAGAATTAGGTGTTGATGTATTAAATATTAGTCGTGGAAATATATTAACGGCAGCTACATTATATGAAGTGGCACCAGTTGATATTGAAAATGGATTTAACGTAGAAGATGCTGCACGCATTCGAAAAGAAACGGGTATGTTGACAATGCCTTGTGGACGTATCAATACGCCTGAATTTGCCGAAAAAATCTTAGAAGATGACAAGGCCGATTTAGTTGTCATGGCACGTGCTCAACTTGCCGACGCTAATTTCTGTAACAAGGCTAGAGCTGGTAAAGTCAATCAAATTCGCTATTGTATTGGATGTAACCAAGGCTGCTATGACTCATTCTGTGCATCCTTATATAATCCAGCGATTAAACACATTACTTGTATGCGAAATCCTGGCTTATTAGAAGAGGAAACATTAGGCTTAAAACCAGGATCTGCTTCTAAAAAAGTTGTCATCTTAGGTGGTGGAATTGCAGGTATGGAAGCAGCTCTAGATTTAAAAGAAACAGGCAATACACCAATTTTATTTGAAAAGAGTGAAAGTCTTGGTGGACAATTCTTATTGGCCGGGGCTATTTCAGCTAAAAAAGACTTTAAGAATGCGGTGGATAAAATGATTTTGGATGTTCAAAAATCTGGAATTGAGGTGCACTTAAATACTGTTGTTACTAAGGAAATGCTAGAAGAAATTAAGCCGGATGCACTCATTGTTGCGATTGGGTCAAGTCCGTTTGTACTTTCAATTGAAGGTAGTGAAAGAGCTATTGTTGCACATGATGTATTGAGTGAAAAAGTAGAAGTGCCAGGTGAAAACGTCGTCATTATTGGTGGTGGTCTTGTTGGTTTTGAAACCGCTGAATTCTTGGCTGCCAGACAAAAGAAAGTTACTGTTTTAGAAATGAAAGAAAAAGCTTTACAGGATCTAGGTCCATTACGTCAAATTACAGCGCAGTTTGTGATGGCACAAATGCCAATCACAATTGAGACAAGTGCCACTGTAGAACGAATTGATGATCATGCAGTTGTTGCCAGTGGCAAAGAATATCCATATGATAGTGTCATTATGGCTGTTGGTTCAAAGGCAAACGACACAAGTATGTATGCAGATTTAGATATTCCTACATATATCGTTGGTGACTGCAAGAAAGCAGGTGTTGCTTTAGATGCATTTAAAGATGCTTATCATGCAGTATTAGAAATTAATAAGTAGGTAGCGATATGACAACTTTATTTGATGAACTTAAAATTGGTTCAATGATATTGAAAAACCGTACCTTTATGGCTCCTATGTCTTTAGGGTATGGAGATCAAACGGGAATCCCAACACTACAAGAACAGGCATATTGGCTTGAAAGAGCTAAAGGAGAAGTAGGATGTATTATTACGGATGCGACTAGTGTTGACCCTAATACACCTTATTTAGGAAATACGCTATGTTTTAGAAGTGAAGAAAGCATTTTGGAATATAAGAAGTTTACGGATAAGATCCATGCATATGGAACAAAAATTATTCCTCAAATTACACATCCAGGGCCAGAAAGTATCTCTTCATTCTTTGGGGTTACACCAATTTCTAGTAGTGGCTATTTAAATTCGATGTACCAACAAACTCGTGAATTAAAAATAGAAGAAATTCCAAACATTATTTCCATGTATGCAAATACTTCTTATCAGGCAAAACAGGCTGGTTTTGATGGAATTGAACTGCATTGTGCTCACGGCTATATGCTTCTAGGCTCTTTCTTGAGTCCTTTAAAAAATAAGCGAACAGATGAATATGGTGGCAATCTAATGCATCGTGCACGCTTATTATTTGAAGTGGTAGAAGCGATTAAATCAAAATGTGGAGATGATTTTCCAATTATTTTAAGAATGTCTGGATCTGAGAAGATTCCAGGTGGAAATACAATTGAAGATACACTTCAATTGATACCTGAATTAGAAAAAAGAGGTGTTGATGCCTTTGAAATTTCGGGTGGATCTCAATATGAATTGCCAAACAAAATTATGCCAAGTCATGGAGAAGAGTGTGCAACCAATTTGAAAGAAGCTTTAAGAATCAAAGAAATCAGTCACGTACCCGTATTGTTGGTGGGAAAGATTAATGAAGCGAAATTGGCTCGTTCTTTAGTGGAGGAAGAGAAAGTCGATGGTATTGTACTAGGTCGTGCTTTACTTGCAGATCCAGATTTTGTCAAGAAGGCAAAAGAACATAAAGATGCACAAATTGCACCTTGTACAGGATGTCTTGCAGGATGTGTTGGACAACAAACAAAGCGGTTATATGGAACTTGCGTGATTAATCCATTCTGTGGTCATGAAATGGAAATAAAGATAGAACCAACTGTTTCGAATAAAAAAATTATGATTGTAGGTGGCGGAATCGGTGGATTAAGCACTGCAAGAATGTGTTCTTTAAGAGGACTTGATGTAGAAGTTTTTGAAAAAAGTGATGTGTTAGGTGGACAGATCAATCTTGCTAGCAAGATTACACCGAAAAAAGAAATGCATAAATGGATTGATTATTTAGAAAATGAATGTCAAAGATTGCATATTCCAGTTCATTTAAATCATGAAGTGAAAGTGAATGATGTACATAATTTTGATGTGATTCTAGTATGTAATGGTTCTATTCCAAATAAACCAAATGGAGATGCCTATACAGCACATGATATTTTAGGTGATAAAGTCGATGTGCATGGAAATATCCTTGTCGTAGGTGGAGGCATGGTTGGCGTTGAGGCAAGTGAATATATTTGTGAAAAGCACCCGGATGCACATGTTACAATTTTGGGAATGAAAAAGAATATTGGTGATGGAGAATCTCCGGCAAACTTAGTTTCTACAATGACTCGTATTCAAAGTCTACCAATCAAGGCACTAACAGAAACAAAACTTGTATCAGTAGAAGATGGTGTTAAGGTTGAAAAAGGTGGAGAAACACAAAATTTAGGAAAATTTGACTTTATCGTATATGCGACAGGCTCAAAACCAGACCCAAGTCTATATGAAGCTATTAGAGAAACGGGAAAAGAAACATACTTATTTGGTGATGCATCATGTGTAGCACAAGCTTTGGAAGCAGTTCGTGATGGCGTAAATATTGCATTAAAACTATAAGAAAAGAAGTGAAGTCTTAATCGGCTTCACTTTTAAATTGATCAATATATTTTTGTACAGAATTTGTCATTTCTTTTGAAAAATCCGAATTGTATTTTCGTTTACAGAAAGCTGTTGCCCATTCGTTTAATGTTTTATTTCCAGCTTTATATTCATACATATTTTTTAATTCCTGTTGGTCTTTTCTATGATATTGATCAACACAAACAATATCTTCTAATTGACAACGTTTTGGTTTTTGTCTTTTAAAATGATCCTCTGCAGGATATCCAAGTACTAACATGCATACAGGGACTACATACTCACTTAGATTTAATAATTCTCTATGTAAATCATGCTGCTCTAAAATATCACCTATGTAACAAGATCCGATTCCTAAACTTTCGGCAGCTACAACCGCATTTTGTGCGGCAATGGTCGCATCTGTTGTGGCTAGTAATAAATCGCCTACGCCTGGTTTTCTAGGACTGCAATTTTCATAATTAAATAAATCATACCATTTCTGAAAATCAACACAGAAAATTAAAACCATTTTAGCCTGATTAATAAAAGATTGATTATCACACGTTTTAGATAGCGTTTCTTGTAGTTTCTTATCTTGTACATCAATGATTGTATACATTTGTTGGTTTCCTGCACTCGGTGCCTGCATGCAAGCTTCTAATATCAATTTTCTTTTTTCTTGGGATATTTCTTTATCTTTAAAAATGCGACAAGATTTGCGGTCAAATAAACTTTGAATAATTGGATTCATCATAAATCCCCTTTCTTTTTGAAAATATTTTACTACAGATATGCTATTATTTAAGTATGAAACTCAAAGAAATTAAGAAAAATGCACATAAAAATGTAAAAACTCACTATGCGACCTATTTAGTGTTATGTCTTGCAGCAGTACTTATGGGAAGTGAATTTAGTTCGACTTTATCCCTTTTAAAACAAGATAATGCCAAGAGAGTTTCAGGCCTATTAATGCACTCTTCTTTTGTGAAGTCGATGACATTTTTACTTCCTGAAGACGTCTTTGGTACGACCAACGGTGTATTTGCACATGTGGTAAATGGAATTACTTCAGGATCCTTTGTGAAGACACTATTTTTAGGTTTATCTACCATTGTTCATTCAAAAGATATTGCGGGTATTTGTTTTGTCGTGATGGGTTTATGCATATCTGTGTTTTATAGAGTGTATATTGTGAATGTATTGCCAGTCATCAATCGCAGACTATTTTTGGAAGGAAGAGTTTATGCAAAACTTCCACTTGATCGATTGGTTTATTTAATGCGAATTCGTAAACAGATGAATGTTGCGTTTGTGAGGTTAGTGAAATCTATGATTTTAATAATTATGAACTTTACTGCGATAGGAGGCGTCTACTTTTACTATGTGTATTTCTTAGTGGATTATATCTTAGCTGAAAATCCGACGATATCTTTAAAAGATACACTTTCTTTATCTCGAAATATGATGAAGGGACATAAGTTGGAATGTTTTAAATGGCAATTTTCAATGGCTGGATGGTACATTCTGGATGTTTGTACATTTGGGATTAGTGCTATATTTTATTCGAATATGTATCGTATGGCTGTGATGAGTGAATTTTATACACTAAGAAGAAAAGAATTTCAAAGTGCTATCTTAAATGATACGTATTTATTTGAAAAACCAAGCAGTGCTTTGATGCGTAATACGTATTCGGATGTAATTGCGGCATTGAATGCGAAAAATCCAATAGAAAATGCGTATACGGGCGTAAAAAAAATTCTTGTGTGATAATTTTGGGATCATCTTTCATTTGAGTTCAAAAGAAAAACAATATGAAAGATATACCTATAATAAAATGGAAGCTGAAACTATGATTACCGAAGTGTATTTATTATGTTATCCAGTAAGGCTATCTCCAATTGAAGAGGAGTATAAGAAGTCAAATCTTCGTGTTTTACATCCAAATCGAAATTATACAGTAACATCTATTTTAGTCTGTTTCTTCTTTATGTGTTTTGTCGGATGGATCTGGGGAAGTGAGTCTATCTATGATTAGCTATGGATGTTTTGTGAATCGCGGAGTTTTACATGGTCCGTGGATTCCTATTTATGGTTTTGGCTGTGTTTTAATTTTACTTTTATTAAAACGATTTAGAATGCGCCCCAAAGTTGAATTTAGTATGGCCGTACTTCTTTGTGGATGTATTGAATACTTTACTGGTTTCTTTTTAGAGCTTACGCATAATGGTCAAAAATGGTGGGATTATACAGGCTACTTCTTAAATCTTCATGGAAGAATTTGTGCGGAAGGCTTATTGGTGTTTGGCATTGGTGGTATGGCTTTTGTCTATGTGATTGCGCCATTAATTGATAACTGGGTTAAAGAACACTTAAATAAAAAATTATCTGCGGCATGTTTGGTTTTACTTCTTTTATTTGGTGCAGATGTTGTTTATTCGCACTTTGAACCTAATGTAGGAGAAGGTGTGACTCAATGATAAAAAAGTTAAATGGAAATCAAATCAAGATGATTGCGATCATTGCGATGTTTATGGATCATTTCGCAACTACATTTTATCCGAATTATGAAAAGTATTGGTAGCTTTTATTGATTCATTTAATTGGACGGGTGGCAGCACCTATCATGTGGTTTATGGTGGTTGAAGGCTATACGCATACGCATAGTTTAAAGAAGTACTTAGAAAGATTATTGATTTTTTCAATTATCGCTCACTTTGCGTATAACTTCTGTTTTGGCATTTCTTTGATTCCTTTAAAAGATTCTTTATTAAATCAGACAAGTATTATATGGCCATTATTCTTGTCGGTGATTGGTTTATGGGTGGAAGATCAAGAATGGAAAGAAGCAAAGAAGATAGGTTGTATTCTAATTCTTTGTTTGTTGGCATTTCCAAGTGATTGGTCATGCTTTCCCATTCTTTGTACAAACCACATTTATAAAAATCAAGGCAATCTAAAAAAACATGTACTCGGTATGGCCTTATATATTTCTATGTATGTAATGGTCTATTGTTTATGTATTGATGTAGTTTATGGTTTGTTGCAGTTCGGAATTGTTTTAGTATATCCGATTATGTCTTTATATGATGGAACAAGAGGAAAGAGTACATTTATGAAATGTTTTTTTTATTGGTTCTATGTGGGACATTTAGTTTTATGTGGATTGATTCGTGTAATGATGTAGAGGGAAAAATGAAAATATTAATTTTTGGGATATGTAACATTGGAAAGAGCACTGTTGGTGAGTTCTTGGCAAGGAAAATAGGTTACGACTTTATCGATATGGATGCGAAAATCAAAGAAAAGTATGGAACAATGCTTGGTTTTCAAGATGAATATAGTGATCAATATGAACGTGATGAATTGCGTGCAGAAATGATTTCATCTTGGATCAAAGAAAATGAAAATGTAGTCATTGCCCTAAGTCTTATTGCGTATTTAGATGCATATGAAGATTTCTTTGAAGATTCAGATATTATTTGTTTCGACTTAACAGATCGAACTGAAAATGTTTTTAAACGCTTGGAATTTACGGATGATAATGACAATCTTTTGCACATCCCTCAATCGTATCTAAATAAGCATAAGGCATATTATATGAGAGAAATACAGGCGGATTTTGATTATTTCCATACTTTATATGCATCCAAAATGGATTCGATTTCAATGGATGGTAAAAGTTTAGATGGAATTGTTGAGGATATATGCAAGAAATATAAATTAGTCTAAGATTGTGATATAATCAATGGGCAAGTAAAAACATACATGACAGGGGTGCAAATGCTGAGAAAAACCCTTATTACCTGATCTGGTTAATTCTAGCGTAGGGAGTCATATCGATTGATGGTGGCACTCTAGGGTGCCTTTTTTATTTGGAAAGGAGCTAGTGAATGAAGAAAAATCGTAGAATTGTCATGCCGTTGCTTGTGTTTATTCTAGTGATTGGTGGCTGGGAATTATATGTGCGTGTATTTGATATTTCACTTTATATTTTGCCAAGTCCATCAAAAATTATCAGTGCACTTATTGAGAATTTTGATATTCTAATGCAACATTCGCTTGTTACGTTGCAAGAATCAATCTTAGGATTGTTGATTAGTACTTTCTTTGCGATACTTATTTCAATTTGTATGGATCTATCCAAAACATTTAAGACAAGTGTTTATCCATATTTGATTGTGACACAAACCGTTCCTATTATGGTTTTAGGGCCTTTGTTTTCAATTTGGTTTGGATTTGATTTGTTGCCCAAAGTGTTAATTGTCATATTTATGTGTTTTTTTCCGATTGCGATATCCTTTACGGATGCCTTGTCACAAGTGAATGAAAAAGAAATCAATTTATTAAAAAGTTTTGGTGCCAATCTATTTCAAATCTATAAAATTGTTAAGATTCCATCGGGTGCCATTGGCTTATTTTCAGGATTAAAGGTAGCGGCTACCTATTGTGTGGGCGGAGCTATTGTAGGTGAATGGCTTTCAAGTAGAGCAGGACTTGGTTATTACATGCTTCGTGTAAAAAACGGATATATGTTAGATAAAGTCTTTGCGTGTGTATTGATGATTATATTTTGGAGCATTCTATTGAATTTAGGAGTGACTCTATTGGAAAAAATATTATTTCCACATTTACGAAAAGGAGAAAGAAAATGAAAATTTTAAAGGCTATGTGTGCAGCTGCTGTTCGATTAAGTTTAGTTGGCTGTGCTCAAACATCGAATTCTGATAAAGAATTAACAAAGGTTACATTGATGTTGGATTATACGCCAAATACAAACCATACTGGTTTCTATGTAGCTAAAAACAAAGGATATTATAAAGAGGCTGGTTTAGATGTAGATATTATTGAGCCAGGTGATAATGCGACAACTTCAATGGTTGCGGCTGGAAAAGCTGATTTTGGAATCTCTTACCAAGAAGATGTTACGTATGCCCTAACAAGTGAAGATCCGCTTCCAATTAAAACAATTGCGACAATTATCCAACACAACACTTCAGGATTTGTTTCTTTAAAGAGTGCAAACATCAATTCTGTAAAGGATTTTGAAGGAAAAACATATGCAGGATGGGGAGCACCAAGTGAAGAAGCTGTCATTAAAGCGGTTATGAATGAAGCGGGTGCTGATTTTAGTAAGTTAAACATCGTAGGATCTGATGGGTCTGGTATTGCAGGACTTAGTGATGAAGTTGGTAAAAATAAAGTGAACCTTGGATGGGAATTCTATGGTTGGGCTATTATTAAAGCACTACAAGATGGATATGATTTAAACTATATGCCATTAGCTGATTTAGATAATCGTTTGGATTACTATACTCCGGTTATTATCACCAACAAAAAGATGATTAAAAAGAATTCAGATACAGTTAAAAAATTTATGGAAGCTACTAAAAAAGGATATGAATATGCGATTGATCATCCAAGTAAAGCAGCTGAAATCTTACATGAGGATGCATTGTCAGATACAGATTTGAAATTCCTTAAAGAAAGTCAAAAATATTTAAGTAGTCAATATGCCAAAGATGCAGATTCATGGGGTGTTATGAAAGATTCTGTATGGGATAATTATACAGATTTTATGTATGAAACAGGATTGATCAGTCAAAAGATTGATGCGAAAGATCAATATACTAACGAGTTTGTAAAATAATGAAGCTATATGTTGAAAAGCTAAATCTTGAATTTTCAGGAAAAGAAATATTAAACGATATTTCTTTTTCTATTCAAGAAGGTGAATTTGTTTCCATTCTAGGGCCAAGTGGATGTGGAAAATCCACCATTCTAAATGTATTGGCAGGATTAATTGAAGATTATTCTGGCTCCGTATTTGTGGATGATGAACCAATTACAGGTATTAGTAGTCATTTTGCATATATGCCACAAAGTGACTTATTACTTGAATGGAGAACGATTTTAGATAATGTTTGTTTGTATGGCGAAATTAATCATGATAAATCAATAAGACAAAGAGCTTTAAAAGAATTTGAAACATTTGGTATTTCTGGTTATGAAAACGCATATCCATCGAGTCTTTCAGGAGGAATGCGCCAAAGAGCTGCCTTTTTGAGAACTTCTTTGTGTAAAGCGGATATTCTTTTATTAGATGAACCATTTGGAGCGTTGGACGTTATTACTCGAAATGATATGCAAGATTGGTTGTTACAATTAAGAAAGAATTATAATCGTACTACTTTATTAGTTACACATGATATTGATGAAGCTTTATATTTATCGGATCGTATTTTGATTTTATCGAATAAGCCAAGTCATATCTTGCAGGAAATAGACTTATCTAAAGAAAAGAAATCGAGGGATTGGTTATTTTCACAAAGTGATTTGAAGAAACAAGTTTATGAATTGTTGAAGGGTGAAAATCATGCATGATGCACATTATCATTATTCAAAAGAAATAAATGCGCTACAGAATGAATATGGAATTTCTGGTATTTGTAACGTCGCAAATGAAAAAGAATTTGAACTTGTCCATCAAAAGCAGTTGTTCTATTCTTGTGGAATACATCCTTGGAATGCAAGTTTAGATACATTTGAATCCATGCTTCCTTTGTTAAAAAAGGCACCTATCATTGGCGAAATCGGCATGGATAGTGTATGGTGTGATTTGGATTTAAATATTCAAAAAGAAGTGTTTGAAAAACAGCTTCAGCTTGCACATGCTTTAAATAAACCGGTTATTCTTCATACGAAGGGTCAGGAAAAAACAATACTTGAATTGATTCGTAAATATCCAAATACATATGTTGTACATTGGTATGGATGTATGGATTATGTCAAAGAATATGATGAAGTGGTATCTTATTTCACGATTGGTCCTTCAATTGGAAAAGAAGAGGAAGTAACGCATTTAGTAGAACAAGTATCTATGGATAAATTACTTATGGAATCCGATGGTATTGAAGCTGTGAAATGGGCTATTGATAGTGACGATTATATTGCTGCTTTAAAAAATGAAATTACTATGGTGGCTTCGTTAAAGAATCAATCGTATTCTGAAGTTGAAAGAATTTTGGATCAAAACTTTTCAAAGTTAAAAAAAAAATAGGAGAATTTCTTCTCCTATGCAAGACAGTCATTGAACTGTCTTTTTATTTGTTCTTCATTCATATTCTTTCCAATAAAGACTAATTGATTGATTCGATCTCCATACTCTTCATCCCAGTTTTGAGCTAGTTGAGGATTGGCTTTTAATAAATCCATTTGATCTTGTTTTGGAGCTGACGCAATCCATAATGAGTCTTCTGTAAGTGAATTTAATTTACCAGCTTGTTCAAATAAGTAGGCAGAATCAGGTTGGTTATCAAACCATACGTAGCCTTTGGTGCGAATCACATTCGGATAGTTATTTAATAGATTTGTGAATTTCTTTAAATCCAATGGTTTTCTTGTTTGCCACACAAAAGTAGAAATTCCATATTCTAAAGCTTCACCTTCGTGATTGTGATGATGGTGTTCGTGTTCTTCGATTTCGTGAATCCAACCAATGTTGTTTTGTGCTTTTTCATAATCAAAGTTATGTGTGTTTAAAAGCTCTTCTAAATTAACTTGGCCAAAGCTAGCCTCAATGATTCCGGCATCTTTACATAGTTTATGAATGACTGCCTTGATTTCATTTTTCTCATTTTCGTTGACGGTTTCTGCTTTGTTTAAGATAACGGTATTACAGAATTCGAGTTGCTGCATCAATAAAGAGTCTAAAGAATCTTCATCTTCACAAGGTTCTAATAAGTGTTTACCACAAGTGAATTCATTTGACAATCTTGCAGCATCGGCAACGCAGATGATGTTGTCTAAGTGGAATAGTTCTGGTAATCCTCTAGAATATAGTGTTTCATTGGCGTAAGTAATGGTTTGCGCAATGGGGATTGGCTCGCAAATACCACTCGCTTCAATGATGATGTAATCAAATTTATTGGATGAGGCTAAGGCTGAGAGTTGTTGTAAAAGATCTAGTTTTAGTGTGCAACAAATACATCCATTGGTAAGACCTACAACGTCTGTGTCTTCTTTTTGAATTTGTGCATTTTTATCAATTAGTTTTTGATCGACATTGATTTCACCAATATCATTGACAATAATCGCAACTTTATATCCTTCTTGATTTTTTAGAATGTGATTTAATAAAGTGGTTTTGCCAGCTCCTAAATAGCCAGTTAATAATAAAATAGGTATCGATTTTCTTTTCATTTTTAAAACCTCCTTTACTTATTGTATAATATTTGCGATAAAAAGGAGTAAATTTTTTTATGACAATTTTATATACATCTTTCCATATATTGGATTTAGACAATGATACACTACAAAGAAAAGAGATGCCTGAAGAATTCCAAGGTTTTGTGAAGGAATATATTGAGTATGCGAACTCAAATGAGAAAAATAAAATGTATACCATTCATGATGAACAAACACAAGTTGTTTCGTGTATTCGTCAAATGGCATTGAATCAAGAAAAATGTGAAGTTCTTACAGATAGTATTGCAGATAAGCTTTTGATGAGTGAAAAACTTGCACAAGCAAAAATCTATCGCATGGGTTCTAATGTGAAAAAGGGAAGTTTAATTCAGGCTTTGGTACAAAATAGTAGTGATGAACTTTTATTTGTGGTTGCTAAAGTGGAACATTCAAAATGGTATGATGGAAGTGATTTATCAAAGAAGTATGGATTTTCAGGAGATAAGAAATCATTGTGGAAATCAGCTGTATTTTCAATGTATGAAATTAATTCGCATATAGTATTTAAAGATGTTAAGGCATATTCAGATACTATGGCAAAATATTGGACGGTTTCATTCTTGGAGTTAGATGAAGCTAGGGATGATGCCAAAAATACATATTCCGCATTTAAGGCCGTGGATAATGAATTGAAGAGCGCTGTAGAACCTGTTTCTAAAAAGGATTATGTAAAGTTATCTAGTGAATTGCAGAATGTGATGAATACACCACAGCAGTTAAACTACAATCAATGTATTGATAATTTAATTGATTCGTATTCTTTTAGTGAAGAAGAAATTGAGAAAGATGTTATTAAAGATTGTTTACTAGCGCTTCCTGAACGTAAAAATTTTGATACAGAATTTAAAGTTGTTCCCGAAAGCTTGAATAATAAACGTACAAAAAAATTCCAGATATCTCAAGGTATTGAATTAACGATTCGTTCGGATGCCATGGAATATCCAGATAAGATTGTATCGACTGTAGTGGATGGAAAGCGTGTCATTCAAATTGTTTGTGAGGATGATGATACGTATGATGCGTTTGCTTAAAATAAACTGAAAAATTTTTGTTTGTATAAATACGAAAATAGTGGTTTAATTAGTACATTATTTAAAGGGGGTATTTCAAATGAAAAATAAGAATACATTAACAATTCTATTATACGTTTTTGCCGTTTTATCGTTAGCTTATACGTGTTATGCGGCAATCCAAGCATATAATACGTTTACTTCATATTACAGTACAAACTTAAGTGTAGTGAATTTGGTTTTGTACATGATTACGACGTGTTATGAAAGCATCTGCTTTAGTGTGCTTTTCTATGCGTTAGGCGTATTTAGTGAAATGTTTCATAAGAAGGAAGAAGAGAAATAGTTTTACACTGTTTCTTTTTTCTTTAGCAAATGATTATGAAGAAAGATTTTAAAGTAGGGGCCAAGGCAGCAATCCAATTATTTTAGGATATATTCCTGTTGGAATAGCGTAGGGTATGTTGGCTAAAGCAACAGGATTAACATTTTTTAGAGCATTGAGCTTTTCCTTGTTTGTGTATACAGGAGCTGGACAAATGGCTGCTGTCACAATGTTAGCTCAGAATGTTGCTTATGTAATAATTATATTTACAGTCTTTATTATAAATTATATATGTCTTTGACTATCTTTTTATACCTTCTTAAATGTCTGCAAAGCCTTATTTTATCGGCTCTACGGGCATTTTTTCTTTTGTGGTAAACCTCACATATCTAGGTCTATCTTCTTATATTTTCGCTATCAAGCGTGGTTAAAATCGTGGTAAATACTTCTATGCGATTAGACGCTGAACCTCTGATTTTACAGTATCTATGGACGCATGAGCATACCAGTTCATTGTGATACTGATATTTGAATGTCCCATGATATACTGTAAATCTTTCGGGTTCATGTTCTTGCTTGCCAATCTTGTGCAGAATGTATGGCGTAGCGTATGCGGTGTGATATGTGGCAAAGGGTTATCCTTATGGTGCTTGTTGTATTTCTTTACCATACGGACAAAAAGCATATTGTAATCAATCGCAACCTTGGGTTTTCCTTTTATACTATATCTTGATACATGGGTAAGACGTGCAAGTTCTCCTTGTGAAAGAGCGCTTGCAAGATGTTTGTTCTTCATTTCAAGTGCAAATTCTAAATTGTTCATTGTATTCCTCCAATCCTATAATAGCCTTGAAATACCTGTAAACCACTATTCAAAAGAATGTGAAGTTACTATCTTCTTAAAACTTCATATTACTCCTTGCAGCTTTGGGGTTGTATGATTTTTTACTTGTCTTTTGTGAAATAGTGCCCCCTGTTAGATAACGGAGGCACAGACAAGGCTCGCCAGCCGACAAAGCATTTCCGTCCTTTGACGGCAATCCGTCATGTCGTTTTTGCTCACGTACGCCAACAGTCCTGCAATGCTCTGTCGACAAGTCCTGTTTTACCCTTTTTAAACAAATTCCATTTCAACCGATATTCATATCTATGGGTTTAATCAGATAGGTATTTCTTTTTGAATGTTTTTGTATTTCATTCTATTGTGCCTATTCAATTACAAGAACATAGTGATTCCTATATGCTTAATGATCAATATCTATTTTTGTCTATATAAATCATATTAAGCATGATAGATTTATAATAGCAAAGGTATAACGAGATATGGAGGGGTATGCAATGAAAATAAGCCATTTAGGAAATAATATACAGACCATAAGAAAATTTAGAGGAATGAAACAACAGGAGCTTGCGGATAAAACCGGTATCAATATGCAGAGCCTTTCCAAGATTGAAAGAGGGTTGAACTATCCTGCTTATGAAACGCTGGAAAAGATAATGGAAGTGCTGGACGTAACACCCAATGAATTGTTATCGGGGAATGGAAATATGTTAATCAGTCTGAAAAAGAAGTCCGTCAGTTTTTGAGAGCAGAGGAACGATTAAATGCAGAATTGAAGCATGGACATTATGATAACTTCTTTGACAGCGAGGAAGAATGGCTGGAATATGAGTTAGAAAAGTTACGGGAATACATTACCGACTATATCAATGGAACAAGCATTGAAGCGTCCGACCTTTACCCAATCAAAGAATTTATCCAACATTTGGAATTCCAAAAACTGTTAAACCGCCATGATGATTTATACAGCATGGATATGTTTGGGAAAGCATTGAGGAACACAAGTATAGGACACCTTATCAAGTCGTGAAAATGATAAACCCGAACTCAAAAGAGGATATGGAACTGTTATCGAAATTACCGTGGATAACGGATAATTTTGATGATGATGAGGACGAATAATCTTTTTCCTCTTACGAAAAGATACAGTAAACAAAAAGCCTGATCAAGAGTGCATAACACCACCAATGGCGGCAAGCTCTTGACAGGGCTTTTTTTTGCTATGGCAGGTAATCATGGGAAGAAAGAATAACTGTTATCATTAACATTGATAGTCATAAATAAAGAATTTCATTACCGCTTGCTGTCCTTTGATGTTAAATATGTGTTCCTTTTCTAATCGTCTTTTCATTCCTTGATGTTCATAAAAACCATAATTACAGCTTGTATCTGTAAACAAATAAAATTCTTTCAGTTTTTCCTGCTTCATGTAATCGAGAGTTGACTGAAAGAGTATTTTACCAATTCCTTTTCCTCTACATGAAGAACTTACAGCAAATAAGGCAAGCTCTGCCGGATAAATCTTGTTGTTTTCATTCAATAATTGTTTATCTATTCCATTGACGTTACCAAAAATTTTTGAAACATTCCGACCCTCTTTTGAACTATATAAGGATAGTATTGATTTTATTTGTAACAGTCGATTTGAAAGAGGACATTTATGTTTAGAAATATTGTTAGCTAATATAATACCAACCACATTTCCATCAACTACCGCTACTCTTGAAAATGTATAGTTGGTTAAACAACTGCTTAAAAATACTCTTGCTAGTTTAACCGCTATTTTGGGACTGCTAAAATCATCATAATGCCATGTTTCCCTAATGATAGTTTCTAAAGCTTTAAAATCTTGTTTTTGATATTCACGTAATTTTATTTTCATTGTTCTTCTCCTTGTTTACATCATTCATATCATATATGATAAAGTATACAGTAACTGTAATGTAAATAAGGAGTTTTAAGAAAATGAGAGAAGAGATTAAAAAGCTGACAACTGCACAATTTGCAAAATTACACGAAGTAAACAAACGCACATTACATTATTATGATGAAATCGGGCTTTTCCGTCCACTTACAAAATCTGATAATGGCTATCGCTATTATGATATTTCACAAAGTATAGATTTTGAATATATCCGTATGTTGAAAGAATTAAATATGAGTATTGAGGAAATCGAAACATATCGAAAAAATCCTACACCTGCTGATTTCTTAAAAATTGTGAACGAAAAAGAACAAGAAGTTGATAAGCAAATTCAAAAGCTGAAAGATATTAAAACTGTAATGCAGAGCAAGAAAGAACAAATATTTTTTTGTGAAACTTTACAGGAACGGGAAATCAGAATTGAAGAATGTAAATCAGAAAGGCTTTTAGTCTATCCTTATGATTTCTCAGAAGATGATATAACACAAATTTTCTCTCGTTTGAAAGATATATGGGGAATAGAACAAATACGAATGGGAATGGGAAGCTTTATTTCGCTTGACAATGTATATAAGATGAACTTCGATAAATACGAGGGAATATACACGATTGCCTTAAACAAAAAATCTGTTCCGAATAGTTTTATAAAACCACAAGGAAAATATCTCTGTGGTTATCAAAAGGGTAAATGGGATAAATTACCAGCCTTATATCAACAGATGCTTGATTATGCTCATGGAAATAATCTACAACTTACTGACTATGCTTATGAAGTTGGCTTGAATGATTTTGTTATTTCTGATGAAGCTGATTATATTACAAAAATTATGATTAAGATTAATGAAAACTCTTGACTTTACAGTTCGTGTATAGTTTATACTCTTTTGTACCAAGATACAGGGGAGTGTAGGATAATGAAAGCTTACAATAAAAAGGCTTAATTACAGGTACTATATTTTGTGTAATAGGTGCTATTTCTTTGATAAAAAATTTGACGGTGCCCTCTGATTTAATGATTTTGCAAATCAGAAATATCGTTATTTCATTTCTTGCATTGTCAATTGGGTTAAATTCTTTAATCAGAGCGTTGTCTAAAAAATGCACAGAAGAAGATATATCCTCAAAAATAAATGTAAGAAACAGTATTGTCAAATTGAAAAGTCTATGTTCAGCGTTTGTCATTCTTCAAGCACTTATCTTCATCTGCGTAATATTGTCTATGATTGCATTCTATTTTACTGAAAATATTTTAACAGTAGCAATTCTGATTGTTTTAGGACTTTTATTATCTATTAGTTGGATAATCGAACTAATAACAACCATATATTATGAAAAGAAACAGCAAGGAGAGGAATTTTAATGATGATGAAATTACTACTGGCAGCAATTATTCTTGTAAAAATTTTATTATCAAAAGGTTTAGCATTAGTGCTTATTATATTGTCATTTATGTTCAAAGGTAAGCAATTATATAAATCAACACTTGAATGGAATGAATGTTTTTTTATCGCTGAATGATAATTTGGTATGGCTTAACCTTCAATTTGTTGATATAGGTACTTTCTAAACGATAGCGAACGGAAATAAACATTCTTTACGAATTTGGCGTATATAAAAATATACATGGATCTTTCTCAAACGTTTCATGATCAAACGTAACATTTCTTGTGAATCCATTCCAAGATATTGGCGTTGCAGGGTGAACAAGGCGTTATATCGATTGATGTATTTACTAGATATACCTTTATAACACGTATATTGTGCCTGAATTTGTGAATGAAAAGAATTAACATTGTTTAGATGATTTACAGAGTCATAACTTTTATAGCTGACTAGAATTTTATTCTCGCATCTCTTTTCTTCGAGCACCTTCTGGTAACTAGCTAATCCATCTGTCCATACATAGCTTTTATCTTCAATACAGCGACTAAACTGTAACACATCGTCAATTCTTGGTTTAGCCACATTAAAAGAACGAGCAATGCAGTTTCCCGATCGCTGCACCGCTGTTAGGATACATATCTTTTCTTTTGACAAGCCTCTTTTTCTAGCGGGTGTTCCTCGTTTCTTCCCTGGATGACCCTCTATTTTTCGTCCTTTTCTGCAATGTGTTACATACGTTTCATCAACTTCAATCTCTTTCGTAAGCATGTATGGGATACTCCATAACTTCAATAAAATGAAGATATTTATGACGCATGCGAAAAGCAGTGGATTCATTTACATTTATTTTTGCGGCTGTTTTAAGAATAGAATTTCCGTTCTGTGTTTGAATGATTAGATCGTTCCATTTTGCTTGGATCTGGTGTGAATAAAATGTCAACTGACCATGATCACAGACAAATCTTTTATTGCATGCATTGCACTTAAGCATCTGTTTCCCTGCTTTTGTCTTACCTGCCTTTACAAGAACTGGATGATAAGCACCACATTTAGGAAGTATTCAAAATGATAACTATCCATCTGCTTGTTTATTTCAATAAAATCATTGATCATCAAAGATACACGTTCTTTTTGATAAGAGCATAGTTTGTCCGCAACATTAGGAAGTAAGAAATTAGAGGAATTGATTGTGTTCATATAAGTGCCTACCTTTTAGATACTTAAAGTATACAAGCAATTTTGACATTATTTATGTCATAACAACAAATTGAAGGTTAAGCCAAAAAGTTATCTGTAATCGGAGTTGTTTTGGTAAGTGTGATATCTTGTGTAATATTATACCTGAATTATTCATGAAAAGATAATAAAAGAAGATTAGCCTTGTTGATGGATCCA
>OASU01000257.1_pt1 | contig 20259 bp, 27 predicted proteins | sample 1475801 | NCBI WGS metagenome assembly OASU01 (sample SAMEA2579919, study PRJEB22360) | human gut metagenome | biome: human gut; feature: human-associated habitat; material: faeces | place: Denmark | collected 2008/2010 | reverse complement strand
TTTATTTACGGATACCTCTGCGTATCCTTTTTTTATTTTATATCCGGCTTTAATAATAAATTCTAAGATGGGAATATTTAGAAAAAAAGAAGGTCACTTTATTTGACCTTCGATTTTTATGTTTTATATTTCAACTGCTTCTTTAACTAATGCAACTACTTCTTCCATAGTTCCACAGTTAATAGCTTTAGCAGCTAATTCATTCATTTCAGATTTTTTCATTGATCTGATTAACTTTCTTTGAGAAAGAATAGATGTAGCAGACATAGAGAATTCATCTAGTCCTAAACCGATTAGTAGTGGTGCAGCAATTGCTTCTCCAGCCATTTCTCCACACATACCTGTCCATTTACCTTCGGCATGGGCTGAATCAATTACATGTTTAACTAAACGTAAGATTGATGGGTGGAATGGTTGATATAAATAAGAAACCCCAGATGACATTCTATCAGCAGCAAATGTGTATTGAACTAAATCGTTTGTACCAATTGAGAAGAAATCAACTTCTTTGGCAAATTGATCAGCTAACACTGCTGCAGCTGGAATTTCAATCATGATACCTACTTGTAATGTATCAGATACTTCGATTCCTTCACTAATTAATTTTTCTTTTTCTTCCATTAAGATTCCTTTAGCTTTTCTAAATTCATCTAAAGTAGCAATCATTGGGAACATAATTCTTAAATCACCATATACTGAAGCTCTAAGTAATGCTCTTAATTGAACTCTAAAGATGTCTTCTCTTTGGAAACATAAACGAACCGCTCTAACTCCTAAGAATGGATTCATCTCTTTAGGTAAATCAATTGCTTCGATTTCTTTATCTCCACCAATATCTAAAGTACGAACAACAGCAGGTTTTCCTTCTAATCCTTCAAGAACCTCTTTATAAACATTGAATTGTTCTTCTTCAGTTGGTAATTGAGCAGATTCCATATATAAGAATTCAGTTCTGAATAACCCAACTCCTTCACCACCATTGTCTAGTACACCTTGGATGTCTTTTGGAGATCCAATATTAGCAACTAGTTCGACGTGATGATCATCTAGAGTAACAGATTTTTCATTTTTCATTTTCTTTAATTCTTCCTTGTATGCGATGAATGCTTCACGTTTAGCTTGATATTCTTTAATTTCATCATCACTAGGATTAATAATTACAATACCAGCTTCACCATCTAAAACAACCATATCAGCATCATTAGTTTCATCAGTTATTGTTTTACAAGAAACAACCGCAGGAATTTCTAATGAACGCGCCATGATTGCTGAGTGAGAAGTTCTACCACCAATATTAGTAGCAAATCCTCTAACTAAGTTTTTATTTAATTGCGCAGTATCAGATGGAGTTAAGTCATCAGCAATAATAACAACTTCTTCATCGATTAAAGCAGGATTTGGCAATGACTTACCTAGTAAGTTAGCTAATAAACGACGAGATACGTCCTTGATATCAGCCGCTCTTTCTCTAAAATAATCATCATCCATACTTTCAAACATTGCAATAAAAGTATTAGCAACTTCATCTAGAGCAGCATCAGCGTTAATCTTTTCATTTCTGATTTTATCCTCTACTTGAGTTTTTAATTCAGGATCTTGTAATACTAATGCATGAGCATCAAATACAGCAGCTTCTTCTGCAGATAAATTTTTAGCAGCAGCTTCCTTAATTGATTCTAATTCTTTTGCAGTTTGTGACATTGCATCGTCAAATTTTTTGATTTCTGCCTCAGCATCTTCTACTGTTACTTTTGTCACTGTTAAATCCGGCATTACTAGTTTGTATGCTTTAGCAATCGCGATACCACTAGATGCCCCAATACCTTTTATCATATTAAAAACACCTCCATATACATTCCTATTTTACCTTATTTTTAGCAAAAAATAAAGAAATATCGAACTGTGACTAGGTATTTTCGCGTTATGAAAAAAGGGCTTTCAAAAAAAGGGCTTTCAAAAGGGACTTACAAATTAATAGACTTTGACAAAAAATACATGACTCGTTTTTTTCGAGTTTTGAAAAATGATTGATATTTCCGGCCTTTAACTTGAAGTTTTAAGGTAAAAATAGTATCATATAAGTGGAGGGACACAAAATGAAATTAATTATAGTTGAAAATTATGAAGAAGCAAGCATTGAAGCTGCAAAAGTTATGTTAGAAGTTGTTAAAAACAATCCAACTGCTAATTTGGGATTGGCTACGGGATCTACACCAATCAGAATGTATGAATTGATGATCGAAGATCACAAGAAGAACGGGACTTCTTATAAAGATATCAAATCATTTAACTTAGATGAATATTTTGGATTAGAAGCTACTCATCCACAAAGTTATCATTATTTTATGAATAAACATTTATTCTCTGGAATTGACATTAATCCTGAAAATGTACATGTACCAAATGGTGCTGGAGATATTCAAGTAAGTTGTGATGATTACAATAAATTATTAGCTGAAAATCCTATCGATATCCAATTGTTAGGAATTGGTTCAAATGGACATATTGGTTTTAATGAACCAGGAACTTCTTTTGATTCAGTAACTCATATGATTGAATTAAAAGAAAGTACACGTCAAGATAATGCCCGTTTATTCTTTGATGGGAAAATTGATGAAGTACCTACTCATGCGATTACTATGGGAATTTCAAATATTTTACAAGCTAAAAAAGTATTATTAGTTGCGTGTGGTGAAAATAAAGCTCAACCAATCAAAGTATTGGTTGAAGGTGAAAAAACTACAGACGTACCAGCAAGTGCACTTCAAGATCATAATGATGTTGTTGTAATTGTTGATAAAGCAGCTGCTAGTTTATTAACTAAATAATAAAAGGAAAGATTTATAAATCTTTCCTTTTTTAAAACCTTTTTTTTACCTTTAAAGAAATGTGTTTAATTTGTTTACGTAAGATAAATAACGTATAATTATTATATGGGGGTACTAAATATGACAAAAAATTTATTTAAAGAAGTAGCGATGAATGAAACAAATCCAAACTACTCAAAAGCAATATCAAGACTTGAACCATTGTATCAAAGAAGTAATGATCTACGTAGTGAGTTTGGTCGTGATTATACGAGAATTATCTTTTCTCAGGCATACCGACGTTTAAAACATAAGACACAGGTGTTTTTTGCAGTTAAGGATGATCATGTTTGTACACGTAGTGAACATGTTAACTTAGTTGAATCTGTAAGTTATACAATTGCAAATTACTTAGGTTTGAATACTGAATTAACTAAAGCAATAGCAGTAGGCCATGATTTAGGACATGCCCCATTTGGTCATGGTGGTGAACGTATTATTAACGAGCTTGCTAAAATACATGGGCTCGATTCTTTTTGGCATGAGCGCAATAGTCTTCATCTCATTGATGAAATAGAAACATTAGAAGATAATGAACATCATCGCCATAATTTAAATTTGACATATGCTATTCGTGATGGAATTATTTCTCATTGTGGAGAAATGAATCAAATGAGTATTAAAAAGCGAGATGAGTATATTGATTTACAAAATTATACTAGCCCAGGACAATACAGTCCTTATACTTGGGAAGGATGTGTTGTAAAAATGGCAGATAAGATTGCCTATTTAGCACGTGATATTGAAGACGCTTTACGTCTCAAGGTACTAAAAGAGAATAAAGTTGAAGTCTTGAAAGCTTCGCTCAATAATATTACTAGTGAATATCATTTTACAGCAATCAATAATGGAACTGTCGTTAATTATTTTATTCAAGATGTATGCAGTCATAGTAATCCAAGCGATGGAATTTCATTATCAAAAGAAGCTTTTGAAATAATGAAAACAATTATGAAGTTTAATTATCAAAATATATATTTAATTGATAGAGTACAAATTCATACTAATTATGTTAAATTGATTTTAAATTCTATTTTTGATTTCTTTATTAAATACGATTTAATGGCTCGAGATAGTAATACTAATATTATTGATGAAATTTCTAAGGATAAAGATCAATTTCCCCATGCAATCAATGGATTTATCCATTGGCTTGAAAAATATAGTGTGATGAATGGAGCAAAACGTGATTCGCTTTATCAAAATAAAGTTATTTATGATTTTATTAATGATGATAAAGCAATTATTAAAAGCATTTTAGATTATTTATCAGGAATGTCAGATGCCTATATTATTCAAATATTTAATGAGCTTATTTCATTTTAATCCATTGAAGAAATTCAATGGATTTATTATTTTTACTTAAATTATTAGAATAGATGTGGTAAACTAATCATTATTAGGGAGGTTTAAATATGCCTATTAAAATACCAAATGATTTACCAGCAAGTAAAATATTAAAAGAAGAAAATATCTTTGTGATGGATGAAAATCGTGCTTTAGCTCAACAAATTAGGCCATTGCAATTATTAATTTTAAATATTATGCCGACTAAAGTAGTAACTGAAACACAGCTTTTAAGGATGCTGTCGAATACACCACTTCAAATCGAGGTAGACTGGATTCATATGGCCAGTCATGAATCTAAAAACACACCTCAAGAACACTTATTAGCTTTTTATAAGACATTTGAGGAAATAAAAGATAATAAATATGATGGTTTGATTATTACTGGAGCACCGGTGGAAAAACTTAGGTTTGAAGATGTTGATTACTGGTTAGAGATGGAAAAGATTTTAGAATGGTCAAAAACTCATGTATTTAGCTCATTTTTTATTTGTTGGGCTTCTCAAGCAGCATTGCATTATTTTTATGGTATTGAGAAACATGAATTAAAAGAAAAACTGACAGGTGTTTATTTTCATCATACTAATGTTGATAAAATGAAGCGAAAGATACTTAGAGGCTTTGATTATCAATTTTATGCTCCTCATTCACGTTATACAACAATTATGGCAGAAGATATAGCAACGATTTCTAGTCTTGATATTTTAGCTGCTAGCGATGAAGCAGGGGTTTATTTGATTGCAGAAAAAGATGGCTCACGTTTTTTTGTAACTGGTCATCCTGAGTATGATCCTGATACATTAGATAAAGAATATAATCGTGATCTGGCAATTTCTGATCAAGCTACTATGCCTAAAAATTATTATAAAAATGATGATATGCACAATGAAATTTTAGTAAAATGGCGTTCTCATGCTTATTTATTATTTAGTAATTGGTTAAATTATTACGTTTATCAAGAAACTCCATATGATTTAAATGAGTTAGAAAGTTTAAAACTAGGTAAATAATGTAATATTGTATTTACGATAAGTTTAAAAGTTGAAGAAATAAATCTTGCTCAAATTAAGTAAATCTTCTAAGTTGGACCAGCAAATGATATGTATCAAGAATTCTAGACACATATCATTTTTGGTCCAATTTTTAGAATTGGTACAATTTGAGTAATCAGTAAATTTATATATAATTTCTAAATAATGCAGTAGAATTAAGTTTCTATTTCTTTTAAGAGTTTACTTTGAGTTTGTCTGTATCTTAGTGGTGTAAGGCCCATTGTTTTTTTGAATATTTTATCAAAATATTCAATATTATTAAATCCACATTCAAAAGCTATATTTAGAATTGATAATTCAGTAGATAAAAGGAGTTCTATTGCCTTATCTATTTTTTTTTATTTAAATATTGGCTAGGAGTCATATTTAAATATTCATGAAATTTTTTAATTGTATATTGTTTAGAATATGGTGAGATGATAAAAATATCTTTTGTTTCTTTAATTTTATTTAAATCTTGTATTTCTAATAATAATGATTTAAACCAATTTGGATATATATTCGTATCTTTTGATTGATGATAGATTAATTCTTTTATCATTTGATATAAGAACAATTCTATATCTTTATTTAACTCATAATAAGAATCGTTGAGATTGATATCATTATAGTAATTAATTAGTTTTCTAGATTTTTCATCAGATAAGTGTCCTATTACAGTATCATTAATTAAATGAAAACCTCCAAATATAGTCTGAACTCTATTCATAATTTTGTCAGAAAAAGCTAAATTGATATATTTTAAGGAAATATTTTCATTAATAGTAACAAGTTCATGAAAAATATTTTTTTTCATTAAAATAATGTCATTTCTTTTAATAATATTAGATGTTGATGTTGTATCATTTTTGATTTCACCATCAATAATTAATGTTATTTCATAATATGTCTGATAATGTTTTCCTACTTCAGATTTTTTTCTTTTTCGGTGTTGCCAGTGAATATCTTTGCTGTTATTGATGATTTCTAGACTTAGTTCTTGCATAAAGCACCTCCATTATTTTTATTATATTATAATTTTGATTTAAATAAAATTAAAAATAAAGTTAGAAAAATAAGATAAAATGAATGCTTTGTTTAATAAAGTTTAAAAAGCGAATATATGTTAAGTATGATATACCTTGTTATGATACTCTTTATATGAAAAGGAGGTAGACAAATGAATGAAATTCAATATTTAAAAGAGTTTACGAGATTGTATAAAGAAAATAGTCATACAATTCTTCTAATTCTTCTTTTTCAACATCATGTGTACCTTCGATTAATTTTGCTAATCGTTCTAATTTGCAATTGTAAATAAAGTTAGTATTTCTTGATCCAAAACCACAAATTGCACTAGGAAAACATGATAAGAAATAATCATCGCTCGTTATTTTTGTACGATTTTCCTTGTGCATAAAGAAATGGCATTCTACTTCCCGATTGTATTTATCATACGTTTTGGGCTGATGAGAATGATAAAGAACGTCTTAGAAGATATTATCCAAATGATATAAAAGAATTAATGCCATATGATGATTTTGAAAATGATTATTATACAGCGTATCCTTTATATAGATTAGGAGGAGCTTATCTTGATTTTGAAAAATTATTTGATTTAGGAATAGATGGATTGATTCATGAAATTGATTCTCAACCACTCAATAGTTTTTTAAGAGCTTGTAAGAAATCGCTTATTTACTTAAAAGAATTAATAAAACTGTATCGTGATGATGCCATGGACATTAATCCTGAATTGGCTTATACGTTAAATGAATTACTTGAACATAGACCACAAAATATGAAAGAAGCGATTCAATTAATGTGGATTTATGTAGGCGTTAGTGAAATTAGAAACTATGGAAGAATGGATAATCAATTAGCACGTTTTTTAGATGATGAACAAGATGCATATAAGAATATTGCAGAATATTTCAAGGTAATTAGACAACGAAATACGATTTACAATGGTCGTATTATTTTAGGTGGAGAGGGTCGTCATGATCTTGAAAAAGCAAACAAGATATGCAGTATAGCTCTTAAAGTTATGAAAGATTTACATTTAACTGAACCACAATTAACACTTAGGTGGTCAAAAGATATGCCTGATAGTATTTTTGATAATGCGATTGATTGTATAGAAAGTGGTTGTAGTTATCCATTATTATACAATGACACGGTTAATATTAAAAATATCAAAGAATCAATGAATGTATCATATAAAGAAGCGGTTGATTATGTTCCTCTTGGTTGTGGTGAATATGTTTTGGATCATAAAAGCATTGGTTCACCTAATGGAATCATTAATTTAGCTAAGGTATTAGAGGGGCTGGTTAATGATGGAAAATGTATGAATTTAGTAGTTGGAGCAACTGGCAAAGACAGAAATAATACTATCGGAGGACATAAGGCATGAGTGATATTATTCATTTAAAGCATTATATTTCAAAAAAGCATCTACCTACGTCTTTAGAGAAAAATGTTCAGTACAGTTTCCTTGTATATGAAAGTTAAAACGTAAAGAACTATTAAAATATGTGTGGTAATATTGAGTGGTGCTTTTAATTCCCTACTTGCCACATATCCAACAAAATATTTAGGAATATCTATTGTGGAATGTGTTATTTCCAATACAATACTATTCGCTAAAATTGACATATCTTCGTCAATAATATGATATTTTAAAGAAATATCTGGTATGTTAAAATGTTATAAAATAATAGAAATATTTTTATACTCTGTTGGTGTCATTCCGTATGCTTTCTTGAAATTACGAGAAAATATTTCATGGTATCATCATAGAAAACGAGGAATACAGTATAACTGAAAACGCTAATGTTGTGTTGACGAATGAAAATATCAAGAAAATGCTGAAAAAAATATCAGTCAAATAAATAAAGCAATATAAGCATAACGGTTGACTTATTCCAAACCAACAAAAAAAGTGAGTAGCGTATTAGATATTTTTCTCATTAAATTTAGAGTTATTGGGAGTGAATAGATTTCTAGGTTTAGTGATTGTGTTTTAACGGTAAGACGGAAACCGTTAATACTATTAGAATTTCCAATATCAATATGTATACAATAGTATTCTATGCTATACTAAAAATGTGAGGAAGGTTAAAACAATGAAAGAAAAGATTTTAAAGAATTGTAAAAAATACTGGTATGTTATAGCATTTATCATTGTAGGCTTTATCGTTTTAAATAAAGAGCCAGATTATCTTGTATTGAAAAAAAATACTTTTAAAGTTGAACTTGGTACACCATTCAATATAAAACCTGAAACGTATTTAAATACAGAAAAATTAGATACCGATGTAAAAAAGGATGTATTGGAAAACGCAAAGGTAACTGTTGATAAAGATTTGAATAATATTGAAAATTTTTGTTTAGATGTTGGAAAATATAAAGTTACCGTTTCATATAAAAACGAAAAAGAAACTTTTACTTATAAAGTTGAAGATACTACCGCCCCAGTAATTACAGGTGCAGAAAGTATTGATATAGTACAAAGTACTGATTTAAGTACTTATGATTTTAAAGTTCTTTATACAATTGATGATTTATCTCAAACAGATGTTAAGTATGATACTAGTGCAATTGATGTAAATACAATTGGTGCTTATACTTTAAAAATTATTTCAGAAGACAATTATGGAAATAAATGTGATAAAGAAGTAGCTATAAATGTTGTTGCTCCATTGAGTGCTGATGAAGTAATTGTTGAGGAAACAGTATCAAACGCTGATGGTACAACAACTACAAAGATTGTAACTAGAAAGAAAACCGAAGCACAGAGTGGTGATTTTCGCATAGTTACTTCGGGTGATACATCAAAATCAAGTAATAATAGTTCTTATTCATCTTCTAGTAGTTCATCTAACAGTATTTCAACTATTAAACCAAGTGGTAGTACATAACCAAATAGTTCATCTAATAATAATTCTAGTGCTGCTAAGCCTAATAATGGTAATTTAATAATTGATTAAAATAAATTAAGCAATTTTTTACAGTTGCTTTTTTTGTTGAATAAAAATGTAATTCAAAATATTTAGCTTTATTTGATAGATCAGTAAAGTATCCCAATTACAGGAATGGAAAAGAAAAATGGTATTTAAAATTTGGGTATTGGAGAGTATTAGATGGTGCAAATTCTTGGAACTATAGACTTTTTTATTGATTAGAACATTCAAAATAGTAAGTGGATTTGACGCTTTGGTGCCCGAATTTTCCATAGTGAAATAAAACGATATGGACAAATATAAAGAAATGATAGAGAAATTCGTATTGAGTGCTATAATTTTAGCAAACAAATTTGAAGTTGTGGTGGGATGGGCAGTATGGGCGGATTTCAACCAACTATTGGTAAATGGTATGATTATAAAAACTACGATATAGATGAGCCACAGTGGAGACGTCTTTTGAATACTGCTGAAAAGCTTGAAAATGAATTTGGAGACTTGTTTGTATATGAAAGAGACGGGTCGATTGGCTACGGTCTTGAGATTATTTCCAGTCCAATGACAAAAGGATATTATGAAAAAATATCAATAAGTTTAAAAACCTGTTAAATATTTTTAATGAGTTTCACTATGTTTCTACAAAAGGAAATAAATGTGGTTCACACATTTATTTCAATAGAAAAACACTAGGTTTTAATTCTAAAGAATACAGTTCTCTATTAAGTAATCTTAATAATAATATAAGAAAAGCAGAAGAAGTAGACCACAAAAGAGCAAATAAAACCATTGAAAATATGGTTGCTGTTATGGAATTATATCGAGAAGAATTAATCAAAATCAGTGGACGAAATAAAAGCAGTTTACGCTGGTGTCAGTTTGAAACATCAAATGGATATGATATAGAAGTTATAAAGAAAGTTGCAAAAGATAAAATTAAAAGCGATAGAAATCGTCACAATAGATACAAGGTTGTTAATACTACAAATGAAAAAACTGTTGAGATTAGATTATGTCGAGGAACGCTGTTATGGGAATCTTTTAATACACGTATCAATTTAATGTATAATATTGTAAATGTATCTAGAAACTATCAAGGCTTGATTAATTTGGAAAAATTAATTGTATATAAAAATGATGATAAAACAATACAAATGATGAAAAATTATATTGAGAATAATGATATAGAAAATAGAAAAGTTGATATAAAGGAAGTGAAAAAAACTATCATTAATGCCTAATAATAGTTTAAGACCATCAAGTTTTATGTTTGGCAAATAAATATAGATAGACGCTAATTAAAACAATTAATTCATTTTATTGTTTTGATTTTTTACATGAAATAGGTTCTAGATGTCTGGGAACATTGCTTACTCACCCGAAGAAAATAAGGAATGCATTCCTTAATTAAAGAAGAAAGAGGCAATGAATATGTGTATAATTATTGTAAAAAATAGCAGAATGGACTTACCGGATAAAGAGATTTTAAAAAGATGTTGGAATAAAAATCATTATGGTGCAGGGTTCATGTACAATTATAATGATGTAGTTATTATTAAAAAAGGTTTTATGTTTTTTGATGATTTTTATGAAAATTTGCAAATAAATGATAAGCTCTATAAATTGAAAAATCAAAGTGTTGTATTTCATTTTAGAATATCAACAAGTGGTAAAATTGATGAGGGAAATTGTCATCCATACCCGCTGACTGATGACAGTATATACCTTAGAAAAACAAATTTACGTTGTTCTATTGGAATTGCACACAATGGGATAATTCAAAAATATAACCGTAAAGATAGTGTGTTAAATGATACATAACTGTTTATAAAAAACATAATTTATGATTTGATTACAAATTAAAAAGAAAATTGATGAAGAGAAAGTTACAGTTTCTAAATGCGAAGAGCAGCTGAAGAAATCAAAAATCAGCCTATCTAACTTTGAAAAGGATAAAAAGGCACTGCTGAGACTAAAGAAAAAAGTAGATGATTTTAATAGAAAAATCAGCGAAAGTCTATCGGAATTTGACTGAATTTAATGTCTTTGAACATTTCAAAAAACACCCTCGACTTCTGATTATCATGCAACATATGAATTTTTTGTTATTTTGTTATAATGTTTTTATTAATCATATTATTGTGCTAAAATTGATAATAACTTGATACAATACAAACAAAAAAGAGTGTCTATTGACCGTAGATCACTCTAAGAGACCATCTAATTCTAAAGAGAAGTTAGAATCGATGAACAATATATATATGTTTTAAAAAATATAAGTTAAATAATAACTTGTATTTAGTATATCATATTAAAAAATCAATTCAACTATAATAGCATCGTTTTTAAACTTCGCTTTAGCTAGATTAAATGGTTATATAAAAACATCTTTGTTAATAACCATCTTAACTAACTGTTGTTCGAAGTGAAAAAAATGGTGCGATATGAGCATTTACACTCGAACATAATAAAAGGTTATAAGACAAAATTTAAATTAAATAAAGGCTAAAGACAAAATGCAATACAAACAAAGAGAGAGGTTAAACCCATAAGGGCTTAACCTCTCTCTTTGTTTGTATAGAAAGGGGTAATTATGGGACAGTGGATAAAACTTAATAAGCATGAAATACGTGCTAAGAGAGAAGTAATCCGTAATTTACTTAAAATGGATAAGTCAGTATATGCAACGTTTTCTAAAATGGATGATTATATTCCTTCTTTTAGCACATCTGTAATCGTAGTAGGGGATAGTTCGATTAAAACTGCAGGAAAACAGTTCGTTGCCTTAATGAAAAAATTAGAAGCAGAGGAACATTATTATAAATACAGCCAAATGCTAACAATTCTACAAAAGTATGACTGCCGTCTAAGAGAGATTGTTGAATACAGATGCTTTATGAACAGTAATTTTGAAAATATGGTATATAAATTTTATTTGGACAGACGACAGATTGCTTATTATTTTAATAATGCGTGCTTAATAATTGCTTACCTGGATAATAATATCAAATTTACTATTACAGACTATTATAACTATTATAGGCGCAATCATACGTTAAATTATGCTTTACAGGAGGTTGTGAGGCTCTTATTAAATGAAGCAAGAATGAAAAATACTGATACTACAAAAATCTTCAATTTTCTAACCGCGGAATTAAATAGATGTAAACAGGAAGATACAAATGAATTTATAAATTCTATTTATAGAATATCTTACCGCTATCCCGAAATAAATTTGAAAATAAGTAAAAAAAAATATAGAAAGGCAAATGAAAATCAAAGTAAGGGTGAAATTATAATTAAACAGAATATTTGATAGCGGAAAAATAACTATGTTTAACTTTATAAAAGAAACCAAATTTATTATGATTTCAGCACTAAAAATATGGTCTGAAATAAAAAAAAACATTAAAGCAGAGCTTTAATGTCTATTTAGGAGGACAACGATCAGATGATTACAAATAACACTTATGTATCTTACGCTACATGCGGTTCCAGAGAAGATATTAGCAGCTGGCTTAACACCGGTCATGATATATTCAGCAACCGGTCAGACTACAAGACGGTGATAGCACATCAGTGTGATTATAAGGACATGCATTCTTATACCTATGGCAGAAAGAAGAACAAGAAGGTTTACTCTAACATCTATGCCCATCAGATGGAGGTTATGATTCCAGTTACTATGACGGATTCACTTAAACATGATTTTATCAAAAAATTCATGTGTGCAGTAAATCCGCTTTATAAGCTTAACAGTTTCCTGTACTGCTATAAATTTATCACTAAAGGCAAAGGCAGCTACATTAGTGTCCTGTGTTTTACCAGAAAGTATTTCAAAAGACAGCGGTTAATGACCGTTACCTATGAAAAGGATTATATTTACAGCAGTAAGACAAAAAGGCTATGTAAGATAGATGATCCGAATGCAGTACTTGTTCATAAGAAAGGTGATGTAAAAAAAGATGAAAACGGCTCTCCTGTAAAAGAAACTTTCTTTGTTTCTAAAACAGAGCAGGAAATATTTAAATATACTTCTTTTATCCGATTTCGTAAACGTCTTTTAAAGAATGCAGAATATGCTGCTATGCTGTTAGACCGGGATTTCTGGAATAAAAAAATAAAATATTTTTCACGGATAACAATTAAAAAATCTGGTTTTAAAAATAAAGACAAGATAGATATAAAGAATCAGCTGATAATCAGACTTAATTCCCGTATTAATTCTATGCAGACTGCATTACAGGAAGGCAGGTACTGGAATACTTCACCGGATATTGAAAAAGCCTTTCATAGGATGATTCATCGTATTAACAGTCTGTTATATCTGACAAGATGGACCGATCCGGTGAGTGGCAGCTCGATTTATCTCGGAACAAAACAGTCTGTCGCATGTTTAAAAGACAATATTTCTTTAATAGAGGAGCATATAGAACAGCTTCTAACGCAGTGGTGGGCTGATGAAGTATACAGCGATGATGATTTTACAGCTGTCCAATATACGGAACATGAAGCTGATTCGGTTAAATCTTTAGTTGAAACCGATAAATACTGGAAAGATGTAAACAACAATAAGTGGAGCAAGATCCGTTACAGCTATGAAGAGGCTCTTGAGTATTCAAGAACTCTTGTAAACTGCAGGAACTGCATCAACTGCCTTGACTGTCGAAACTGTAAAAACTGCACCGACTGCATAGACTGCAGCTGCTGCACTGGATGCTGTAACTGTTTTGGGTGTGTTTTCTGTATCAGGGAAACTGATCAGCACCATTATATGGAGAAACCTTCAAATAATGGATACTGGGACAACAGCTTAATAAATACATATCTAAATCTAAAAGAAAACGAGGTGGCTTAAATGAAAAAACTGCAATGCTATGTTGCATCAAGTTTTGATGAACGGAACAAAAAATGCGGATATGGAGTAATTATGAAAGAAGAATGCAGACCAATTGATATTATAAGCGGTTTTACAGAAGAATCATGGCAGATAAAGAGCTGTCAGGTCGGAGGATATCTAATAGGGGTTTTGAAAGGAATTCAATATGCGATAGATAATAATTATGATGAAGTCGCGATTTTTTACAATTTTGAGGGAGCAGACAAGTATACAAAAATAAGAAACAGTGAAGGATTATCGGAAGTGGTAAAAACATATCTTTCAGGTTTTAAAGATCTGGAGCAGAAGATTGATATAAAGTTTGAAAAGGTTAATATGAACCTGTTTATTCCAAGAACAAATTTACAGCGAGCATATAAGATATCCAGAAAAGCAACGCAGGAAGAATTTGATGAATTCCATATACTTCATAAACGTTAAATTAAAGTTGCTGATATAACTTGAGAATAACTTTAAGAGATTTAAGGGGGCGATTATGAAATGATTGAAAATTTAAAAGGCGAATTGTGGAAGCAGTATCGAGATACGGATTATTATTTTTCGTCATACGGTCGTGTAAAGCGAAAATACAGGAACAACGTTCGACTTTTGAAGCCGTATAAGATCAGCTGTCGAAAAGGCTCGGATCGATGGGTAATAAAAGTTTATGGGAAAGAAACATCAGTTACACGATCTGTATACGAGCTTTTTATTGGTGTGATTCCTGACGGATATACTATTGTTCATAGAAACATGGTTCAAAGCGATAACGCTGCAGTCAATTTAAAAGCAGTATCAAGAAATGAGCTTGGTGTCTTGTATGGAGGTCGTACACGAATGCGTAAACTTGTATACGATATAGAAAAAAACTGTTTTTATAAGGGAACAAGAGAAGCAGGTAAAGCTCTTAACATAAGCAGGCAGACAGTGAGTGACTACTGCAACGGAAAAGTAAAAAAACCAATGTATAAGCTTAGATGGGCAGGTTCAGATGAATAAAAATAAATTGAAGATAACTAAGCATAGAAAGTATAAATGCATGTATTTATACTTTCTAAAGAGAATTTGATGAAAGGAAAAGTATATGATTGACAGTTAATAAAGTCAACATAAATATACCAGGAATAAAATATGGGATTATTAGACAGTATGACAAAAGATTTAGGTATGACAGTACGGGTTAATATTGATGATGTGAGAATAAACTGCTTAAATGAAGCAATTTATGATGATGCAGAAAATGAATTTATCACCGCTTTGATGAATTCTATTCGTAGAGACGGTCAATTTGAAAATGCTATTGCCTATGCAAGTGATATAGACAGAAACGGGGTAAAAGACGGGCGTAAATATACTCTGCTGGGCGGTAATACTCGTTATCTGGCAATAAGCAGACTACGTGAATCTGGTGAAGGAGATGGATATATAAATATATCTGTTGTAAATAAACCCGGCTCTACAAGAGAAGAACTTGAAATGATAGTTAAAAATAACATTCAGAGAAAAAAGAAACCTGAAGAACGTTTTCATGAAATTAAAATCATGGAAAAAATATATGAATTAATCGATGAAAAACCTGAAGGAACTAAACGTGACTGGATCGGGCATCAGCTGGGGATATCTGGACGATATGTTGATAAACTGATAAAACAGTTTACTGCACCGAAGGTACAGTCAGATGCTGAAGAGAATAGGACTGATACTGCTGAGGCAGAAGTAATTGAAGGTCAAACCTCATTTGAGGATTTCGGACTTGAAACAGCTGAAGGTGAAGATGGAACAAGTTCCATCATAGAAAACGAAGAATACAGTATAACTGAAAATGCCAATGGTGCGTTAACGAATGAAGATATCGGTAAGATGCTGAAAAAAAATATCAGTCAAATGAAAAAAACCGCAATCGCTGCTGAAGAAATTGGGCTGTATGAAGTAAATGAATTACTGGATAGACTTTCGTCTGAAATTGCTGAATTAATAGATGTTTTATAATAATAAATTAAATGAAATAAGGAGAAGACCAATGTTAAGTAAAAAAGGAAGATTACTGTATGCTTTACATACAGTAAAAACATTATTTAGAGATGCAGGTATTGAAAATGCCAAGGTAGAAGTAGAATTAAAGGATGGAACTGTTGAGACAATTGACTGTATAGAAGAAATAGAATTATTTATTACGGATTACATAAATGGAGATAATAATTTTATTCCATCTGAAGAAGATTAGATTGAGGTGTTCTATATGGGAAGATTTTATAAAGCTTCAAGCGGACGCATCCTATGCATTGAAAATGATGAGAAATTAACACAGGAAGAAGTTGATCGTGCTGATGAACTACAACAAATTGCATTTCTAGATGAATGGAAAGATCAAAATCCTAATGATAAAAAAGAGGACTAGACTTGATCTTGTTTATGCAATGGGGGATAAATTTAAATGATAAAGGAAAAAGAATTGTTAGAGGATATTAATAGCTATATAGATCAGTACAGGAGTGAATTGGCTAAACAGCAGGCAAAAAGCATTTTGAATAATCTATCTTTTATTTATTATAAAACAAAAAGTCTAATAATAGAACTTGAAGGTATGGAAAACAGCCACGAAAAGACGATTACAATAATTAAGAATTATCTCAAATACCTAAAAGATTTTAGATTGCCAGATGTGAATGAATCTAAAGGCTACTGGAAACCAATAGGAAAACCTGTCTGGTGGATTGATTTAGTTTATTTTTTAAACAGATCTGGTAATGAATTTGAAGTAGAACTTGAAGTAGAACTTAATGATCTAATCAAAAAAATTAAAAATTCTTATAAAAAAGGCGGATAGGACAATAAATAAGCTGTTGTCTTTAATAATTAGCTATGGAAGTAAATAGAAATAAAAATTTAAATAAAGTAAATAAGCTTTGCTTTAACAGATATGGTGGGTGATTAGATGAAAAATAAAATTTTAGATGTATGTTGCGGAGCGAGAATGTTTTGGTTTGATAAAGAAAATGAAAACACAATATATATGGACAAAAGACAATTAGAGGATACTTTATGTGATGGCCGTAAATTAATGATAAATCCAGATGTGATTGGAGATTTTAGAAATATCCCTTATGAAGATAATTCTTTTAAATTAGTAATATTTGATCCTCCACATTTAGTAAAAGCAGGAGAAAGTTCATGGGTGGCCAAGAAGTATGGAAAGTTAAATGATTCATGGCCAATAGATATAAAAAAAGGTTTTGATGAATGTATGAGGGTTCTTGATAAAAGTGGAGTATTAATTTTTAAATGGAATGAAGAACAAATAAAATTAAAACAGATATTAGATTTAATAGACTATAAACCATTAATAGGCAATAAAAGAGCAAAGACACATTGGTTAGTGTTTATGAAAGATTAATCCGCTATTTTTAAGTATGCAAAAAATAAGAATATAGGGGGATAGTTATGAAAAAAGAACTTCTTGAAATAAATGAAATGGTTAAAGGTGATGAAATAGCAGAAAAAATTATGAGTGATTTGCTGGATGTTTATTATAAAAGAGAAAGAATTGGAGAGTTTAGAAAAAAGCTAATACATTTTTCTAAACCATTATTAATTATAATTGCAGAAGCATTATTTTTATTGACAGGTTTAGTATTAGCGTTCAATGTAGATAAGAGACTAGATCCATATTTGTTAAACCCAATAGTATTTCCTATAATACTTCCTTTTGGTTTTTTAATGATTTTTTATTTGCAGTTAAAATTATCATATATGCTTGAAGATGTAAGTGATAAAATTAATGAGAAATATTTATATAAAATCAAGGATGGTGAACTGGATTATATAAATGACATTTTGTATGAACAGAAAGAATTTAAGAAAAAATACGAGATAATAAAAAAAGGAAGCAACAGGTACATAGATTATCCACCATTAACTAAAATACGGAAAAAGAAAAAATGCAATGAGTTAGAAATTTATAGTTATTATCAGATTAATAAGATATCATTCGATAAAATTGATATTGATTGTTGGGAATGTAAAATATGGAAGTAAATAGAAATAAAAATAAAAATTTAAATAAAGTAAATAAGTTTTGCTTTAACAGATATGGTGGGTGATTAGATGAAAAATAAAATTTTAGATGTATGTTGCGGAGCGAGAATGTTTTGGTTTGATAAAGAAAATGAAAACACAATATATATGGACAAAAGACAATTAGAGGATACTTTATGTGATGGCCGTAAATTAATGATAAATCCAGATGTGATTGGAGATTTTAGAAATATCCCTTATGAAGATAATTCTTTTAAATTAGTAATATTTGATCCTCCACATTTAGTAAAAGCAGGAGAAAGTTCATGGGTGGCCAAGAAGTATGGAAAGTTAAATGATTCATGGCCAATAGATATAAAAAAAGGTTTTGATGAATGTATGAGGGTTCTTGATAAAAGTGGAGTATTAATTTTTAAATGGAATGAAGAACAAATAAAATTAAAACAGATATTAGATTTAATAGACTATAAACCATTAATAGGCAATAAAAGAGCAAAGACACATTGGTTAGTGTTCATGAAAGATTAATAAAATGAAAAAAGACGAAATAATCTTTTCATCTTAGAGGTGATTGTAATGAAAAAACAAAATTTAAAAAAAGTATTTGTAACAAATATAACGAAAGATATTAATTATGATATGGGATTTGGTATATTCTTACATCATGTAATATGTGATGTAACAATTGACAATGGAGAAAAAGAAAGTCAAGTGTATAGAATTTTCTCAAAAAAAGAATATGAAGATGTAATAAATAAAGGATTTTATATGATTGAAACTTATTTAGAAAAATTTTGACTTATATTTAATTTATACATTAAGGAGAAACAGAAAATTGGAAATATTGTTAACAGCATATATTGCTATTGTGTTTATGGAAAATATTTTTTGTATATTTACTAATTTGTACATGGTATCAAAAATTATCACCCATAAACACGATAAAATAATTAAATATATAAATAAAATATGTAAATATAGTAATGTGATGATTATTATAGATATATTTACGTTATTAGTAGTTGTTTTTCTAACACTTTTACCAATATCATGACTAAATAGAGAACCAAAGGAGTTAAATATCCAGGAACAAATGATTTATATCTCTTTATTTTTTCTTTAATTAGTGGAGTATCATTAATTATCTTAAATGATTTTCTTAAGGAATACTCAAACCATATACATTGTATGCTAATTAAAAAAATAAAGGAAAATAAGTATATTTCTCTCCAAAAAAAGTTTATCTGCATATAGTGAAGCATAAATAAAAGCAAAACATCGGATATTATTTTCAATGAGTAATATTTCATTGCAATTATATTTTTTGATAAACTTATTGATCTGTTAGTAAAGATCAATAATATTCCCGTACAATAAACTATTATGAATGCCGTTGAATATTTTAAACATTTTTCAAATATATTACATAAATCTATTTTACTTAAAGAATAAAAAAGATTTGAAAAATCAACCATGAATAAATAAGAAATAATTATATATCCAAAAATTAATAATAAATATACATTGAATAGGCTATTAGAAATATATTTTTTGTTTTGATATGCAATATCATCTTGATTTATTTGATTGTGCAAAATTTCATTTTCAATATTTATATAGAATATAGGATTAATTTGTAATATCCTAGTTTCAGTATAATAATCATATTTGTTATTATCCAAATCAAATGATTTATAAGTGAAATATAATGCAATTAGATCAATAATTAAAGATAATATAGGTGCACATATATTAATAAAAAAATTCAAAGTGACTGACACCACCTTTCTAAAAATAAATTATAGATATTATTATAACGGTTGTAAATCCGTTGTCAAATATTAATGAATAGGAGAAAAATGAATGAATTTTAAAAAAATAAAAAAAGTAATGAAAAATAGGAATATATCAATATATAAACTAAGCCAAATGACTAATATAGATGATAGAGGATTAGGAAAGATTGTGAATGGAAAAACAAAAAATCCTCACATTGATACAGTTATTAAGATAGCAAAAGCATTTAATCTAACAAATGATGAGTTTGCCGAATTGTGTGGATATAAAAATGATAAATAGACATGGAACAAGTTCCACAGATAGATTGAGACAAGTAAAAAAATTTGTTCTTTAACAAA
>OASU01000246.1_pt1 | contig 21235 bp, 15 predicted proteins | sample 1475801 | NCBI WGS metagenome assembly OASU01 (sample SAMEA2579919, study PRJEB22360) | human gut metagenome | biome: human gut; feature: human-associated habitat; material: faeces | place: Denmark | collected 2008/2010 | reverse complement strand
GCCCGGTGCTACACACAAGGCCCGCCCCGGCGCCGCGCCCCCCCGCCGACAGGACTGCATGGCCTGTAACGTGGCTGTCGCATCCGGCGGGGTCGTGGTGGCGACGGCGACCGCCACACCGGCCATTGACGATGCTTCTGCGGGCGCGGCAGTGGCGGGTAAGCCCGTCATCAGGCCCGCGATAAACCATCCTGTCTGCCGGAAAACGCGCAACCTGCTCATAAAACCGTTTCATCCTTTGTGACGGACTCGTCGTTCTGAGCATCTTCCACGTCTGCCGTAAATGCGCCGTCCACTGCCGACAACCGAATCCGGGCAACCGCCGTATTCGCCGCCATTTTCTGCAACAGCAGCAGGGAGAGCGGCGGCAGCATATTGCCGTCGATGACCGATTCCAGCATCCTCGCGCCGTTTTCCGCGCGGGTGACGCGGCTCATGATTTCGTCCGTCACTTCCGGTTCTATAATCACCTCCGCGCCAAAGCGGCTGCGCAGCACGTTATCCAGGCGGGCCAGTTTCCCGGCAATGATGGTGGCGAGCGTCTCTTTCGACAGCGGCAGGTACGGCACCACTTCCATACGCGCCAGCAGGGCAGGTTTGAAGAAGTCGGCCAGCACCGGATACAGTACTTCCTGCATGGTTTCCGGGTCATCGGCATGCTCGACTATTACCTGGTAGCCGAGGTTGGACGTCAGGAAGAAGACGATATTTTTGCAGTCAATCAGGCGGCCTTCACCGTCTGCCATTTCGCCCTTATCGAACGCCTGGTAGAACAGGTTGAGCACATCCGGGTGCGCTTTTTCCACTTCATCGAGCAGTACTACCGAGTAGGGTTTCTGGCGAATCGCTTCGGTCAGTACGCCGCCTTCACCGTAGCCAACGTAGCCCGGAGGGGAGCCAATCAGTCGCGAGACGGTATGTTTCTCCTGGAACTCGGACATATTGATGGTGGTCAGGTACTGGCGACCGCCGTAGAGCAGCTCTGCCAGTTGCAGGACGGTTTCAGTTTTACCCACGCCGCTGGGGCCAGCCAGCAGGAACGCGCCCAGCGGGCGTCCCGGACGGCGCAGGTCGGCGCGTGCGGTCAGCAGGTGTTTGTGCAGGCTGGCAATCGCCAGGTCCTGGCCTTTGATGGTGTCGCCGAGCCATTTTGGCAGGTCGGTGATGACCGACATTTCATTCTGCGACAGGCGGTTAAGCGGCACGCCGGTCCATTCGGCAATCACCGCCGCAATCTGTTTTTTATCGACGTGCGGGGAAACCAGCAACCGGTCGTTATGCAGGGCGTCCAGTTCGGCAGTGAGATGTGCCAGACGTTGTACCGGGGAAACTGTTTCAGCGGTCTCTTCCGGCTGTTCGCTGCCAGCTTCATCAGCCGGTTCGGCACCGGTATTATCCTGTTCTGACTCTGGCGGCGTATCCTCCACGGCATCCACGTGCGGCAACGACGCCGCATCGTCTTCTGCCATACCCAGTAACTGCTGGCGCAGGGCGATAATCTCCTGCACCAGCGTCTGTTGCTGATGCCAGGCGGCCTCCAGTTCATCCAGCGCCGTCAGCGTTTCATCATACTGCACCAGCACCTCCGTCATTCGCGAGGTGTTGGTACGCAGCCCGATGCGAAGCTCGCGCTCAAGCTGGTGAATTTCCGCCTCCTGCTGGTGACTCAGGGTGGTCAGCGCCGAGATTTGCTTTGGTGGCGATGAAAGGTTGATTGCCACGCGGGCGCAGGCAGTATCCAGCACATCAATGGCTTTGTCCGGCAACTGACGCCCGGAGAGATAACGCTCGCTCAGTGTTGCTGCGGCCTGCAAGGCGTCATCGTCAATCAGCACACCGTGAGACTGTTCATAGACCGCCGACAGACCACGCAGAATAATAGTGGCTTCGGCAGCGTTGGGTTCGCTGACCTTCACCAACTGGAATCGGCGCGACAGGGCGGCATCTTTTTCGAAGTATTTTTTGTACTCGCTCCAGGTGGTGGCGGCGATGGTTTTCAGCTCGCCGCGCGCCAGCGCCGGCTTGAGCAGGTTGGAGATATCCAGCCCACCCTGCTGGTTGCCCGCGCCAATAAGGGTATGCGCTTCGTCGATAAACAGAATGACCGGCACCGGGGAGGAAATGACCTCCGCCATCAGCCCTTTGAAGCGTTTCTCAAACTCACCTTTCACCGATGCCCCGGCCTGCAATGCGCCCAGGTCAAGGGTCATGATATCGGTGTTTTTCAGCTTGTCCGGCACCTGGCCTGCCACGATACGCAGCGCCAGCCCTTCAATCAGGGCGCTTTTACCCACACCCGCTTCGCCCACCACCACCGGGTTATTTTTACGGCGACGGCAGAGAATGTCGATCATCAGGTCGATTTCGTGGTCGCGGCACAGTACCGGGTCGAGCCTGTCGTTACGGGCATCTTCGGTCATGTTTTTGGCGTAGCGGGCAAGCAGGCTGTCAGCGACGTCCGTCAGTGCGCCTGCGCCTTTACAGTCTGCATCCGGCACGACTGATTCCGCCGACTCCTGTGTCCACTGCACAAAGTCCTGTTGCAGACGGTCACGGTTAATGCCGGTCAACAGCTGGGCGGCAGCAGGCGGTATGTAACGCAGCGGTGAATGCAGCAGGGCCAGCAGCAACACGCCGCCGCGCAGTTCGCTGTGCTGCATCTCAGCCGACGCCAGCAGCCAGCCCTCTTTCAGCCACTCAACCAGCATCGGGGAAAACGCCGGGTAGCTGTCCGCAGAACGGGCGGTTGTGTAGTTCTCCACCGTCAGCGCCTGGCGCAGTTCTTCCATGCCAATATCACCCTGGCGGGTAATAACCCGCAGGTCACTGCGTGGCATGGCGAGCATCTGAATAAGCACATGGCTGACGGTAATTTCCGCTGCCTGCTGGCTCATACATTCAGAGGCGGCCATCTCCAGCGCCTGGCGGGAGAACAGGTTCAGCCGTTTTACCAGCGTGGGAAGATCAATCTGGATCATAAACGTCCTTATCGAAGTAATTTGTTTAGCTGGTACAGGATGTCCTGCGTCTGGCTGTCCAGCCGCAACAGATAGAACAGGTAAAACAACGCCAGCACGACAACGCCACCACAAAAAATATGTTTAATGGTCAGGCGACTGATGAGCTGATAACGCCCGCCCTGGGTTTTTTTATCCTGGTGTAACAGCGGGAAAGGGGCATTGCCGCGCAGTTTATGCAGAACGTGGTACAGGCGGCGGTAGATCTGCTCAAATTCCCCCTGCTCCTGTGCTGCCACTTTGTAGCGCCCGCGAAATCCCAGAGAAAAGCAGAGCCAGAGAAATTCCAGCAGATCCTGGTAACGTTTGGGTTCACGGATCAGGCGCTCCAGCAGGATGAAAACTTTCTCGCCACCCCAGGCTTCGTTGTGGAAATGGACCAGCAATGACTGCTTGATCCACTCGTTCTTGTTCGACCAGCCGTTACCGAGCGCCGCTTCATCAATAAACGTGCAGAGGATGTAGCGAAACGAGATAATCACGCCCGGTTCGTAGCCCTGCTCCTGAAGCAGTTGCTCCACGGCCTGAACATCCGTCACCACCTGAGCAAAAAGATGCTCCGGCATCGTCTGGCTGTTCATAGTGGAAAGGCGCATCACCATACCGAGGAGCGGCGTGGCCGCGTCGATCATCGGATTCAGGCTGTTGCCACGAAGCGCGAGATGGTAGTCGCGCAGGCTTTTTTCGTCGTATCCGGTAAATGGTGGCAGAGACAGTGACCCCTCATCCATCGTCTTACCCTCTTATCGCCCACAGTTGCATGTTCAGATCCGGGAAACTGCCGGAGACATGCAGTGCAACGGCTCCGGCGGCAGCCATTTCTGTCCAGGCCTGGCCGCTCTTGTCGAGTTCGAAATAGCTGAACCCGGAATGGTAGGGAAGCTGGCGGGGGGCCACCATCAGTGCGCGCAGAGGAATACCCGGGATCTGCACACTGACCATATTGCGGATTTTTTCCGGCGAGGAAATTTTCGACTGCTGGATAAACTGGCGCTGGATCTGATCGACCGGCATGTTTGCCGCCACGGCCAGCACAAAGGTGGCAGATTGCAGCAGTTCTGTGTCATGGATATCGGCCTGCCAGATACCGTCACGCAGATGCAGCGGCAGATTGACGGCTCTGGGGGACAGTACGGTATGCAGCGCTCGTTTGACTTCCGGTAACAGTGTTTTAAATGTTTTGGTCAGGTCATGATGATCATACACATCAAGCGGGCAGGGCAGGCGCGACAGCTCTGTAAAGGTCATCAGTTCACCCAGCAACCCGGCAAGATCAAGATAGAAATCTTCCGGGTGGAGCTGGGATCGGCGGGCGCGATGGGTAAACCGGGTCTGGTTACGGTTAAGCAACTGCAACATCATAAATTCCGCCACATCCGCGATGCCGCTCTGCGCCGGAGAGCCAATACGGTTTGCCAGATCGCTTGCCCGTCCGCCAATGGCCCCCTGTACCTCTTTGAGATAAACACGCAGTTTCTTACTGACCTGAATATTCTGGCAGGAGGGGATAAAATCGTCATCCAGCGTCAGGGAGCCGTCGGCATGGCGATCGCTGATACGGCAAAGCGGGAGCGTAATATAGGCGCTCATATCTTCTGCACCGCTCATAATGCGCGGCGTCAGTTGTCCCAGCGTCAGTGTTCGCGCGTCACCTTCTTCTGAATGCAAATCCCGGACATCGGCATAATTCAGCCGGTAACGCCCGATTCGCCGCCCGTCGCTGATTTCATTTCTCACATCACTGGCGACCGGCAGAGCGAGGTAGATATTGCGGCTTCTCTCGTCCGGAAAATGTTGCGGGTGCAGCGGATCGGGCAGTGCGTCCTGGTCGGGGATAGAAAAGACGGTGCCGTCGGGCAGTGTGCCTGACGCGCTGTCAATCATGATCTTACCCTGCGCCAGCAGTTCATTGTTGAGGGTGAGTTCGGTAAATCCCCAGGATAAATCATTCATGGCCCGGAAACGCTGGTTATCCAGGTAGTCGTTGTAACGCTGCTGTTGCTGGAAATGGTGTGGGCGCATCAGCATCCCTTCCTGCCACATCACCTTGTTGCGGGTGGTTGCCATAATTATTCATCCTCTTTTTTCATTTCGATGCTGCTTTGACGTACATGCACCAGCAGGCGGTAATGGTGGCCGGTTCCTTCCACCGTCTCGATTTGTTTCCATTCAGTGGCCTGGTCATCGGAGAAATAGGCCACGACACCAATAAACTGCGTTTTCTCATCCAGCTTTACCGGCGGCAGGGTTTTGATGGTGTCCGGCAACAGGTTGAAATCCTGGTGGTCGATATAGTTTTTACCCAGCACATCCGGTAGCGGCGTACTGGCTATCTGGTCATAGTCGGCTGCCAGCAATTTTGAGTCGTCAGTCAGGTACACCAGTTGCACATCCACGGCGGCTGATTCACCTTCCGCATTGGTATTGGTGTCCGGTTCGGTCAGCAGGGTGACGGTTATTTCCGAAGGTTGCTCCTTCAGGCTCCCGACCTGGATATCCGGGTTTTTGATCACCTCACTGATTTTTTTCGCCGTTTCGCAGCCGGTTAATATGACGCACATCAGCACGCAGGCCAGAAACGCCTTCCTGTTCATGCTTCCGGCTCCCGCTGTTTTTCACGAAGCACCCGGTCATAGACCTGGGCGTAGACCTCGTTAAACAGCATCTCAAACCCCTGCTGGCGATCGGAGGCCAGTTCTTCGTAATAATGGCTGTACATTTGCCATGCTCCGGCATCATCCAGCGGCTGGCGCAGTTCATGGCTACGGCGGTACTGCACAAAGCGGCGCAGCAGATTTTTAGGTGAGAAGGCGTCCAGCAGGACACGAAGTGACTCCACAATCGCCGCCCGGTTAGCTTCTTCGTGGTGGCGGACATTGCGCAGGCTTTCACTGACGGCGGCGGGGGCCGCCAGATGTACCGGGCTTTTGCCTTCGGCAAACATCACGTCGAGCGCGGTGGCGTAATCCATGTTCAGGCGCAGCGGGTTATCTTCCAGCGGGCGCAAATGTTTGTCTGAGAGGCTGTTACGCTGCTGCTGCAAATCGAGCAGACCTTTTATTGCGGCCTGTAAGGTTCGTCCGGCCTCCTCCAGAAAATCATCCGCATCGTCGGAATTGCTCACGGTAAGCGAGCCGCCGAGACCGCGCAGTAAGGGGGTGACCGCAAGGTGGCGTTGCGCCATTTCTGCCGCAGAGACGTCATCATTACGATCGCCGGGGCTGGCATAAATGGGCGGCAGATCCATAAACGGCGAATTGATCCCGCCATTACTTGCGGGATCGGACAGCGGTGCCGAGGGCCGGACAGCCGCAATGCCTGAAAGCGGATCGCCTGTGGTAATCAGGCTTTCGGACTGAAGTGCCTGGAGTGGATCGGCAGAAAAACCGTTTACCACGGTGTCTGCAAGCTGGTGCCGGTGAGTCATTCCCGGATAATGTGGCGCACCCTCCGTTGACAGCAGGGTATCCGTGAGCATATCGCGATTGGTGACGATGGTTTCGGGCGTCGCCATTTCCTCATCGTAATGGGGGATATCTCCCCGGTTCAGATGAACCCTCATCATCAGTCGCCCGATCTGGATCTCATCGCCCTGGCGCAGCTGTATCAGGTCTGATGTTGCTGTGACTTTTGCCTGGTTCAGCCACAGTTGTACCGTCTGCGGGCGCAGACAAAATGTGCCATCGTGCAGGATAATGGTAAAAGCCTGGGCCGGAATGCTATGCTGACGATCCTGTACCGACCAGTGGCATTCGGGGGCATGGCCGACATTTCCCTGCTGTGTGAACAGACAGCGCGCCGCCCGCCCGCTTTCCAGCTCACTGCCGTTAATGACCTGCAATGAAAGCGTCTGTAGTTTCTCTTCCGGCATATTCTGCTCCGTGATTATCATAATTTACGACCGTACCCTGATGGTGACTGAGGGTCGTTCTTCCGGTGTGCCGAGGAAGCTGGTCCAGCCCAGCAGCGCACTTTTGTTATCGCCCAGGCGCATTGCGCCCACCTGCTCCGGCGCCAGCCCCAGATGTAAGTCCCAGGCAAGCTGATCGCGCAGGATGAAGGACACAAACATCGTCAGTGGCAGGAAGTTTTCGCCGGACGGCAGAAAAGAGAGGAACTGTTTTCGGGTCAGGCTGGTAATACTGAGCTGGAATTTTCCGCTGAGATCGGGCACCCGTGTACCCAGAACAAAGTTGCCCAGTACCGATCTTCCCGCCAGTTTTTCGCCATTTTTAAGTGAATAGCTCCCCAGACTATTTTGCTGATCCGGTTCAATATCCACCTTGCGACGCTGCCAGTTTTGCAGCGTCACTTCTGACAAATCAAAGCAGTGGGACACCAGGCCACAGATAATTTCCGGGGATCGCCCCGGGTTTGCCAGGATCCCGGAATACGCCAGCATTTTGCTGTGATTAATCGCCAGCTTATCGCGAAGCTGGCGGTGGCCCAGCCCGACAAGGGAGTACATGCGCTGCGAGAACGCATCCACACCGCCGTTACGAAAACTGATGTGATAGCGGTACTTACGCCAGATATGCCAGACAAACTGGGTCAGGCGGTGGCTGAACATATCCAGAAAATCACCTACCGGACTTTGTTCATGTACCGCTTTCCAGGCCAGGTGATCGAGGTAATAACCGGGGAGAGGCGACTGGCTCCCCTGTAACCCCATAAAGGTGGTGGTCATCCTGAATGCCCCTGACGTATCCCGTTTCAGCGCACTGATATCACTGCACGGGAAGGCAAGGCTGGCATCGGCGCTGAAACGCAGGGTTTCCTGTGCCGGATCGTCACGCAGGGATAATTCTGGCGTCCCCTTTTCACCCTTTGCCAGGCGGTGCAACAGCTCCGCCATCGCAAAAAAATTGTAAGAGCAGGCATTATGGAAAACCTGTGCCAGCGGATCATTCTGCTCTTTATCTGCCGGGGGATTTCCCGGACTCAGATAAGAGGATGCTGCCCGATTCTTTCCGTCCATTTCCATGTCTCCTGGCTTTCTGTGTTCACAACGGTCAGCATGTGGAATGAGTTAACGCTGGCGTACAGCGACAGAAAATGCGAAAGCACCGTACCGAGCAGATACATTTCCCCTTCACAGACAAACGGCTCCGGGTGCAGATACAGCGTGGAGGCCAGTCCCCGGACGGGAATACCCGTAAACAGGCGATCAACGGGGCGGGTCTCCAGACGCTCAATGGCATCCAGCTTTTGTTGTGACAGCCGTGCCGTCTGCGGATGATGGATTGCGTGGCGATCAAAGTTGGCGATGACCTGCTTCAGCGCGTCCGTATCCAGTAATGACAGATAATTCAGGTTCATGGCGGAGAGTAGGGACCAGTGCAGGCTGCCATCAATGACCGGCCAGAGTGGTTGCGTCGGGCGGGTAATGTTGCGAAATGAAGCAACAGCCGCATTTTTACCGGTTGTGCCGGTGATATCGCCGGAACGAATTTGTGACGGAAGCTCACGGTTGGTACAGGTCAGCGATACCGAAACCACTTCATTACTGAGCAGAGATTCGTCTGACGGATAACTGCCATCAGCATGTATAAAGGCAAGGGTATGATCAAAGCCGCGATGGAACAGGGATGTTTTGGTCCGGTGATGCCAGTACACCACTTCCCGCTTCCGGCTGTATTCCATCTGATGGCTGAAACTTTCAAAGGCTGGCCACTGGCGCGCGGCCTGCGTCGAAACAGGACGCCCCAGATCTTTTTTCCTGAACATATCCTGGACCTGGCTCACCACACTGTTAACGGAAAATACATCGTAATGTTGTGGGTAATGGCGGCTGGGAACCAGCGGATAGTCTGCCCGCCGGTTGTCCAGCGTGATGGCTTCTGCATGGTGGATAAATAAATTAATGGCAGGTGCGCAATACAGGCGCAGGGAATCGCGGCGCAGCCGGATGTCCACGGGCAAAGGGCGCGAAAAACGCAGTTGCAGGGTAAAGAATTCCGCCTGCAATCCGTCAGGCAAAGCCGGACAACCACAAAGATCAAAAAAGAGAAACGCATCGGGGTAACAGAAATACTCCTGAAGGATCCGGTAGCCGCTGTGGACGTTTTTCGGCCAGGGCAGCATGGCATCCTGCGGCTCAAAACCGACAGCTTTTAGCATAAACTCAGGCAGGCGAATATGCTGTTCACCCACAGTCAGGTCGGCACCCTGCAAGTATTCGCAGAACCATAAATAAAGCTGGTCACGGGTATAGTTGTCGTCATTGCCGAGCCAGAAGCGAAGTTTGTTCAGATCCAGCGTGCGGAAGTCCGTTCCCGGTGCGACCGAAAAGGTGATGTTGATAACACCATTACGGGTCGTACTGCGGTTTTCAATCTGCTCCAGGCGAACGGGCAGCAGCCAGATATCCCGGCAGAGGGTGAAGGTACAGGGAGGCGGCTCCTCCTTTTTAGCATCAGAGGGCAGCACTTCATCAACTCTGATTTCCCCGGCGTTGGTTGTAAACTGCTCATTACGGGGGATTAACACCGGTACAGAAGACTTATCCATATCCGGCGTATATTCAATAAGGGTCATTGCCGGAACCGGACGCAGGTAATTAGGCCATAGCATCTTAATAAGCCCGTGCGTCAGTTCTGGGAATTCATCCTCAATTTTCTGGCGGAGATTGCCGGTAAGAAAAGCCACCCCTTCCAGCAGGCGTTCAATATCCGGATCCGCATCTTTTTCGGCCAGGAAGCGGGCCAGATGGGGTTTTTCCGTTGCCAGCAGCTTGCTAAGCTGGCGCAGGTAATCGAGTTCTTCCCGGAAATAGCGTTCTTCAAATTCCATTTGTCAGTCCACCCGGTAATGCTGGCTGCCATTCGGTGCCATATCAAATTCAAGCACCTCATGCGTTTCGTTAAATGTCACCCAGGCTGTAATATGAAACGTCATATCCAGCGGGCTGGAGGCGGATGAAACCACTGCCTGCACTTCAGCGTGTGAGATCCGGGGTTCATAGCGTTCTATACATTGCTCGATGGCCCGACTCATGGATTCGCGGAAGTTTTCAGCCCCTTCCGGTTCATCAATGCCCAGCTCAGGCGCACCCCGGCAACTACCGGACCGGGTATTAAGAATGTTTCGTAGGTTCTGGCGAATGGATTGCCTGAGCGAATGAATACTGCCTCCCTGCCGGTTTCTGGCCGAAGAGGCTTCCATACGCTCAAAAAGAGAACCTGTGGTTCTTTCCCGATCCGGTATCATGGTGTGTTACTCCCTGTCTAACCGGCCAACCAGGGAAAGCTCAAAATTTGCCCCCATAAATTTAAAATGAGGTCTCACGCTTAGCGCAACCTGGTACCAGCCGGGTTCGCCTTCTACATCCATAACCTCAACTTTGGCAGCGCGCAGAGGTTTGCGGCTGCGCACGTCTGCAGGCGGGTTTTCCTGGTCGGCAACATACTGACGGATCCAGGTATTAAGCTCTCTTTCTAAGTCGCTCCTTTCTTTCCATGACCCCAGTTGTTCACGCTGCAACACCTTGATGTAGTGCGCTAACCGATTGATGATGAAGAGATAAGGAAGCTGCGTACCCAGCTTATAGTTGGTTTCTGCATCTTTTCCCGGAAAGTGCTTCGGTTTTTGTACCGAGTTTGCAGAGAAAAAGGCTGCATTATCAGAGTCTTTACGCATGGTAAGGGTGATAAAACCCTCTTCAGCCAGTTCAAATTCGCGGCGATCGGTGACCAGCACCTCGGTTGGGATTTTGGCCTGAATCTGCCCCATCGTTTCGAACAGATGCACCGGCAGATCTTTCACTGCGCCGCCGCTTTGCGGACCGATAATGTTTGGACACCAGCGGTATTTGGCAAAACTGTCTGCGATATTGCATGCCAGCATCCAGGCCGTATTACCCCACAGATAATCTTCGTGGTTCTGGCTGACATCTTCGTAATAGTTAAAGTTCTTAACAGGGTTATCTGTTGGTGAATAGGGCTGGCGAAGCAGGAAGCGGGGTGCCGTAAGCCCTAAATAGCGCGAATCTTCCGAGTCACGCAGGGCGCGCCATTTGGTGTAGGCCGGACCTTCAAAGATGGCATAAAGATCTTTGATATTAGGCAGTTCGGTCCACGAGTTCAGCCCCATAAACTCCGGGGAAACGGAGGACAGGAACGGTGCGTGCGCCATTGCGCCCACGGCACTGACGTATTGCAGCAGTTTCATGTCAGGCGCGGTATTTTTGAACTCATAAGCGCCCAGCACGGCAGCGATGGGTTCACCGCCAAACTGTCCGAAACCGGACGAATAAACGTGCTTATAAAATCCGGACTGAATAATTTCTGGCGCAAACTCAAAGTCTTCCAGAAGTTCCTGCTTGGTGACATGAAGCACGTTGACCTTGATGTTTTCACGGAAATCAACGCGATCCACCATGGTTTTCAGTGAGCGCCAGAACGACTCGACCTGCTGAAAGGCAGGCGCATGGATGATGACATCCATCTGGCGGCTGATGCGTTCATCAATATCTGCAATCATGCTGTCCACGGCCAGTTTATTGACCGGTTCGGCAGATGCAGTGGATTGCAGGATGCTGGCAATAAAGGCTGTCACACCCTGGCGGGCAACGTCATAACCTTCCGAACCGGGCTGAATACGGGTCTGTGCCATGATTTGATCAAGCAGCGACGATGCCTGCTCAGGCTGCCCGGCATGACTGGATACGAGTTCCTCTTCCTGTAAAGACATACTGAAAATCCTTCTGTTTTAGCTGTGTTTCTGAAACCGGCTTTTCGCCGTCAGTGAAGTACGCGCTGCCAGTGCGACGCGCTCTGCTGAAACTCACAAAAATGGATAATCTCATCCAATAGATCACTGATACGGCGATCCAGTGTTGTAATCAGCGCAGCCACACCATCCTGGTTGATTTCAACGGACGGGCTGAAACATACCTGGTAAACCACCTGCAGAATGTCTGCAACAGAGAGGTGGTATGTCCCGGAGATATTTTTGTGTGCCGTCATGCCTGGATAACCCTGTTTAATGAAATAGTGGTGGTTATTTATTGCTCACCTGGCCGATTTCTTTGAGCAACTGCTCGCGGGACTCTTCATTTTCCAGCAATGCCTGGAGCTGGGTACGGAATGCCGGAAGGTTACCCATCGGCCCCTTCAGTGCAGTCAGTGCTTCACGCAGTTCCAGCAATTTATTCACTTCCGGAACCTGCCGGGCCACGCTATCTGGTGAAAAATCATCCAGTGACTTGATATTCAGCGCCACATTCAGCTCATCGTCCGTTGTGCTTCCCTTCAGCGTGGCGGGGACGGTAAAATTGAGGCCAATGGCTGCTTCAGCCATCACTGCACCGAAATTGTGCTTGTTAACGGAAACTGCCTGACGTTCATCCAGTGAGGATGTTTCCTGCGTATTTCCGGTATCGCCGACAACGAGCATGTTAAGCGGAAGTTCCACTTCAGCCGTCTGGCCATCTGTTTTTGGGACATACGATATATTAATACGCTCGCGAGGCGCGACGCTGCCTTCAAATTTTTTGCTCATAAAAGTGATCCGTCATGTTATCTCGTACAGGCCATGAACACGGCATATTCGTACCGCAAAAAATATCGGAAATGCCGCCTTGATGGCGGTGAAAATAAAATCACCACTCCTTCATCACCCCGCATTTTACGCTTCAAAATAAATAAGAAAAGGACTTTTTATCGATCGTAAAGAGGGGTATTCTGCAAGCGTTAAATAGATTGTATGAACCTGTTCAATTCGCGTCAGATGTATTATGGCAATAATTTAAATATAGGGTTTTTTATGCATCTTATTGAATTATATAATAATTTCATTAAACATAAGCTAATCTAATGATTGCTTATTTATATATTTGTTTTGTGATTGATTAAGTGGGTATTTTTAAGGAATATCTCAAAAATTATCAAAATGATAATTCAGAAAGGATAAATACAATATTTATTCATGATTCAGCTTTGGCCATTTTATGGAGGCAATACGGACTTTGAACAGTTGGGTATGGTTATCCAGATATATATTATTAAGTTATTGCTGAATAAGAGATTTAATGATTTTAAAAATAGTTTTTACGACAACCGTAAATTCTAGCTCGGTTTGTATGTAAAAAATACTGAAAAATGATGCGGTTCCGTGAAGTGAGCTGCATCTGCCTGTCTGGGATTAACGGCAGGTCATTGTAAGTAGTAATTAACCACGTTAACAAGGAGTTTACAAATGCCAACACCGTGTTATATCTCCATCACTGGTCAGACCCAGGGAAATATTACTGCAGGTGCATTTACCGCTGATTCTGTCGGCAACATCTATGTGCAGGGGCACGAAGACGAGATGCTGGTGCAGGAATTCCTGCATAACGTTACTGTCCCGACCGATCCTCAGTCCGGTCAGCCTGCGGGTCAGCGTGCTCACAAGCCTTTCATTTTTACCGTGGCGCTGAACAAAGCGGTTCCGCTGATGTACAACGCACTGGCCTCCGGCGAAATGCTGCCAACCACTGAACTTCACTGGTGGCGTACCTCTGTGGAAGGCAAACAGGAGCATTATTTCACTACCCGCCTGACTGATTCGACGATTGTCGATATGAAACTGCATATGCCGCATTGCCAGGACCCGGCGAAACGCGAGTTCACCCAGTTGCTCGAAGTTTCACTGGCCTACCGCAAAATTGAATGGGAACACGTCAAATCTGGCACCTCCGGTGCTGACGACTGGCGCGCACCGCTGGAAGCATAAGTTAAGCCAACAGCATCCGGCTATCAGGCCGGATGCTGTTTTTGTATTACGCCGTAGAAAGAAAGGTTGTCAGTAAGGGGTTACGTTCACGGGAGATGGCGGCTGCCGGAAACTTCGGCGGTAGCGTGCCTGAACGCAAGCGTAACACTGTACTGTCACAGCCGCTTTAACAGCGAACTGTCTGTTTTTCCTTAACCCCGGAGGTTGCTATGTCAACCGGATTACGTTTCACGCTGGAAGTGGACGGCCTGCCACCGGATGCTTTTGCGGTGGTCTCCTTTCATCTGAACCAGTCACTCTCTTCGCTTTTTTCCCTCGATCTCTCTCTGGTCAGCCAGCAGTTTCTCTCCCTTGAATTCCAGCAGATCCTCGACAAAATGGCCTACCTGACGATATGGCAGGGCGATGACGTACAGCGCCGGGTGAAAGGTATGGTGACCTGGTTTGAACTGGGGGAGAACGACAAAAACCAGATGCTGTACAGCATGAAGGTGTGCCCACCGCTGTGGCGCACAGGGCTGCGCCAGAACTTCCGTATCTTCCAGAATGAGGACATCGAAAGCATCCTCGCTACGATCCTGAAGGAAAACGGTGTGACCGAGTGGAGTCCGCTGTTCAGCGAGCCGCATCCTTCCCGTGAGTTTTGTGTCCAGTACGGTGAGACTGATTACGATTTCCTGTGCCGGATGGCGGCGGAGGAAGGCATCTTCTTTTATGAGGAGCACGCGCAAAAAAGTACCGACCAGAGCCTGGTCCTGTGCGATACCGTGCGTTATCTGCCGGAGTCCTTTGAGATCCCCTGGAATCCGAACACCCGTACCGAGGTGAGCACCCTCTGCATCAGCCAGTTCCGCTACAGCGCACAAATCCGCCCTTCTTCCGTGGTGACCAAGGACTACACCTTTAAACGACCCGGCTGGGCAGGGCGTTTTGATCAGGAAGGCCAGTACCAGGATTACCAGCGCACGCAGTATGAAGTGTATGACTACCCCGGACGTTTCAAGGGTGCCCACGGGCAGAACTTTGCCCGCTGGCAGATGGACGGCTGGCGAAACAACGCAGAAGTGGCGCGCGGAACAAGCCGTTCGCCGGAGATATGGCCGGGACGGCGAATTGTGCTGACGGGGCATCCGCAGGCGAACCTGAACCGGGAATGGCAGGTGGTGGCAAGTGAACTGCACGGCGAACAGCCACAGGCGGTGCCAGGACGGCAGGGAGCGGGGACGGCGCTGGAGAACCATTTTGCGGTGATCCCGGCAGACAGAACATGGCGACCACAGCCGTTGCTGAAACCGCTGGTCGACGGCCCGCAGAGCGCTGTCGTGACAGGACCGGCAGGCGAGGAAATCTTCTGCGACGAACATGGTCGCGTGCGGGTGAAGTTCAACTGGGACCGTTATAACCCGGCAGACCAAGACAGTTCGTGCTGGATCCGTGTGGCACAGGCGTGGGCAGGCACCGGTTTTGGCCACCTGGCGATACCGCGTGTGGGTCAGGAGGTGATTGTGGACTTCCTCAACGGCGATCCGGACCAGCCGATTATTATGGGGCGTACCTACCACCAGGAAAACCGCACACCCGGCAGCCTGCCGGGGACGAAGACGCAGATGACCATTCGTTCGAAAACCTATAAGGGCAGCGGGTTTAATGAACTGAAGTTTGACGATGCGACAGGGAAAGAACAGGTCTACATCCACGCGCAGAAGAACATGAACACCGAGGTGCTGAATAACCGCACCACGGATGTGATAAACAACCATGCTGAGACCATTGGCAACAATCAGATGATTGCGGTTACCAACAATCAGATACAGACGGTGGGCGTTAACCAGATAGAGACGGTGGGCAGTAACCAGATCATTAACGTGGGTTCTGTTCAGGTGGAAACGATTGGACTTGTTCGTGCGCTGACCGTGGGCGTGGCGTACCAGACGACGGTAGGTGGCATTATGAACACTTCGGTGGCTCTGATGCAGTCCTCGCAGATCGGTTTGCATAAATCGTTGAGGGTCGGGCTGGGTTATGACGTCAAAGTCGGAAATAACGTTACCTTCACCGTTGGTAAAACGAAAAAGGATGATACCGGGCAGACCGCGATTTACTCCGCCGGTGAGCATCTGGAGCTCTGCTGTGGTAAGGCAAGGCTGGTGCTGACGAAGGACGGACAAATTTTTCTCAACGGCACAAAAATTCATTTGCAGGGTAAGGAGCAGGTTAATGGTGACTCACTGTTGATTAACTGGAACTGTGCAGCCTCGAAATCCCCACCGAAGACCCCTGATGAAAAGCAGGATACGCCGGATATGAGAGAGTACTGATCCCGTACCTGTTCGGTATTCAGTAACAAACAAGCATTAAAAATAAACAGAAGAAGGAATTGAATCATGAGCGGAAAACCAGCGGCGCGTCAGGGAGATATGACTCAGTATGGCGGTCCTATTGTCCAGGGTTCGGCAGGTGTAAGAATTGGCGCGCCCACCGGCGTGGCGTGCTCGGTGTGTCCGGGCGGGATGACTTCGGGCAACCCGGTAAATCCGCTGCTGGGGGCGAAGGTGCTGCCCGGCGAGACGGACCTTGCGCTGCCCGGCCCGCTGCCGTTCATTCTCTCCCGCACCTACAGCAGCTACCGGACCAGGACACCCGCGCCGGTGGGAGTGTTTGGCCCCGGCTGGAAAGCGCCTTCTGATATCCGCTTACAGCTACGCGATGATGCACTGGTACTCAACGACAACGGCGGGCGGAGCATTCACTTTGAGCCGCTGCTGCCGGGGGAGGCGGTGTACAGCCGCAGCGAGTCAATGTGGCTGGTGCGCGGTGGTAAGGCAGCGCAGCCGGACGGCCACACGCTGGCGTGGCTGTGGGGGGCGCTGCCGCCGGATATCCGGTTAAGCCCGCATCTTTACCTGGCGACCAACAGCGCACAGGGGCCGTGGTGGATACTGGGGTGGTCAGAGCGGGTGCCGGGTGCTGAGGACGTACTGCCAGCGCCGCTGCCGCCGTACCGGGTGCTTACCGGGCTGGCAGACCGTTTCGGGCGGACGCTGACGTACCGGCGTGAGGCCGCAGGCGACCTGGCCGGGGAAATCACCGGCGTGACGGACGGTGCCGGGCGTGAGTTCCGTCTGGTACTGACCACACAGGCACAGCGGGCGGAAGAGGCCCGCACCTCTTCGCTATCTTCTTCTGACAGTTCCCGCCCTCTCTCAGCCTCACCGTTCCCCGACACACTGCCCGGTACCGAATACGGCCCCGACAGGGGCATCCGTCTTTCGGCGGTGTGGCTGATGCACGACCCGGCATACCCGGAAAGCCTGCCCGGTGCGCCACTGGCGCGGTACACGTATACGGAAGCCGGTGAACTGCTGGCGGTATATGACCGCAGCAATACGCAGGTGCGCGCTTTCACGTATGACGCGCAGCACCCGGGCCGGATGGTGGCGCACCGTTACGCGGGAAGGCCGGAGATGCGCTACCGCTACGACGATACCGGGCGGGTGGTGGAGCAGCTGAACCCGGCAGGCCTGAGTTACCGCTACCAGTATGAGCAGGACCGCATCACCGTCACGGACAGCCTGAACCGGCGTGAGGTGCTGCATACAGAAGGCGGGGCCGGGCTGAAGCGGGTGGTGAAAAAAGAACTGGCGGACGGCAGCGTCACGCACAGCGGGTATGACGCGGCAGGAAGGCTAACGGCGCAGACGGACGCGGCGGGACGGCGGACAGAGTACGGTCTGAATGTGGTGTCCGGCGATATCACGGACATCACCACACCGGACGGGCGGGAGACGAAATTTTACTATAACGACGGGAACCAGCTGACGGCGGTGGTGTCCCCGGACGGGCTGGAGAGCCGCCGGGCATATGATGAACCGGGCAGGCTGGTATCGGAGACATCGCGCAGTGGGGACGTCATCCGGTATGCTTATGATAATCCGCACAGTGAATTACCGGCCACGACAACAGATGCGACGGGCAGCACCCGGCAGATGACCTGGAGCCGCTACGGGCAGTTGCTGGCGTTCACCGACTGCTCGGGCTACCAGACCCGATATGAATACGACCGCTTCGGCCAGATGACGGCGGTCCACCGCGAGGAAGGCATCAGCCTTTACCGCCGCTATGACAACCGTGGCCGGTTAACCTCGGTGAAAGACGCACAGGGCCGTGAAACGCGGTATGAATACAACGCCGCAGGCGACCTGACTGCCGTTATCACCCCGGACGGCAACCGGAGCGAGACACAGTACGATGCGTGGGGAAAGGCGGTCAGCACCACGCAGGGCGGGCTGACGCGCAGTATGGAGTACGATGCTGCCGGACGTGTCATCAGCCTGACCAACGAGAACGGCAGCCACAGCGTCTTCAGTTACGATGCGCTGGACCGGCTGGTACAGCAGGGCGGCTTTGACGGGCGGACGCAACGTTATCATTATGACCTGACCGGAAAACTCACACAGAGTGAGGATGAGGGGCTTGTCACCCTCTGGTACTACGATGAATCGGACCGTATCACTCACCGCACGGTGAACGGCGAACCGGCAGAGCAGTGGCAGTATGATGACCACGGCTGGCTGACAGACATCAGCCACCTGAGCGAAGGCCACCGTGTCGCTGTCCACTACGGCTACGACGATAAGGGCCGCCTGACCGGCGAACGGCAGACGGTGGAGAACCCGGAGACGGGGGAACTGCTGTGGCAGCATGAGACAACACACGCCTACAACGAACAGGGGCTGGCAAACCGCGTCACGCCGGACAGCCTGCCGCCGGTGGAGTGGCTGACCTACGGCAGCGGTTATCTGGCGGGCATGAAGCTTGGCGACACGCCGCTGCTGGAGTACACGCGCGACCGCATGCACCGGGAGACGGTGCGCAGCTTTGGCAGCATGGCAGGCAGTAATGCCGCATATAAACTGACCAGCACATACACCCCCGCAGGCCAGTTACAGAGCCAGCACCTGAACAGCCTGGTGTATGACCGTGACTACGGGTGGAATGACAACGGCGACCTGGTGCGCATCAGCGGCCCGCGACAGACGCGGGAATACGGCTACAGCGCCACGGGCAGGCTGGAGAGCGTGCGTACCCTCGCACCGGACCTGGACATCCGCATCCCGTATGCCACCGACCCGGCGGGAAACCGCCTGCCGGACCCGGAGCTGCACCCGGACAGTACCCTCACGGCGTGGCCGGATAACCGCATCGCAGAGGATGCGCACTATGTTTACCACTATGATGAATACGGCAGACTGACGGAGAAGACGGACCTTATCCCGGCGGGTGTTATCCGGACGGACGACGAGCGGACCCACCACTACCACTACGACAGCCAGCACCGTCTGGTGTTCTACACGCGGATACAGCATGGCGAGCCACTGGTCGAGAGCCGCTACCTCTACGACCCGCTGGGACGGCGAATGGCGAAACGGGTATGGCGGCGGGAGCGTGACCTGACGGGGTGGATGTCGCTGTCGCGTAAACCGGAGATGACGTGGTACGGGTGGGACGGCGACCGGCTGACGACGGTACAGACCGACACCACGCGTATCCAGACGGTATATCAGCCGGGGAGCTTCGCGCCGCTCATCCGCATCGAAACAGACAACGGCGAGCGGGAGAAAGCGCAGCGCCGCAGCCTGGCGGAGAAGCTGCAGCAGGAAGGGAGCGAGGACGGGCACGGCGTGGTATTTCCGGCTGAACTGGTGCGGCTGCTGGACAGGCTGGAGGAAGAAATCCGGGCAGACCGCGTGAGCAGTGAAAGCCGGGCGTGGCTTGCGCAGTGCGGGCTGACGGTGGAGCAACTGGCCAGACAGGTGGAGCCGGAATACACACCGGCGCGAAAAGTTCATTTTTACCACTGCGACCACCGGGGCCTGCCGCTGGCGCTCATCAGCGAAGACGGCAATACGGCGTGGCGCGGGGAGTATGATGAATGGGGCAACCAGCTTAATGAAGAGAACCCGTATTACCTGCACCAGCCATACCGTCTGCCGGGGCAGCAGCATGATGAGGAATCAGGGCTGTACTATAACCGGAACCGGTACTATGACCCGCTACAGGGGAGGTATATTACACAAGACCCCATTGGGCTGGCGGGGGGATGGAACCTGTATAATTACCCACTGAATCCGATAATAAGGATGGATCCTTTGGGTTTGTATAATTTATATCAATTATTATATGATGTTTGGCATGATGATTCATATGGAACATCATCAATTGATATTACTGGCAGTGGAGATCTAATATCATTAGGTGGTCATGCAGGACTTGGCGTTGCGTTTGCTAAAAAGAAAGGTGAAATGTTATCTGATATTTGTATTTATGCTACAGCATGCGGACATGCAGGAATTGGTGGTGGGATAAATGCGGCTATCACATATTCTGAGACCAAGTCTTTACCTACATCGGGAGTCAGCAATTCAGTAGGTGTAACGGTTGGCGGCGGAGTTGGGGGGCATTTTGCGTATACTTATGTAGTGGATGTTGATAATCCAGAATCATCGACAGAATCTGTTGGTATCGGTGCAGGTGTTGACGCTTCAGTTATGACTCTGGCTTGTAGAACGTGGCAAGAATGCTGGGTCAATTAACAGGAGGAAATATGAAAAAATATATATTTTTAGTTTTATTTTTATTGTGTGGTTGTTCTCCAGTGGACATAGAGCCAGCTAGACAAGAAGTTAATATCTTTCGTGGTTTATATCAGACAGGGAAATACAGTGATATATATAAAATCACTTCAAGTGATTTTCAGACTGCCACATCTGAAAAAAAATTTATCGACATAATGAACGAAGCAAAAGAAAAAGATCTTGGGACTTATAAAAAATCAACCCTTAAAACTGAAAAAATCACTCGCGGATTATTTTCAAACGATGAAATTACATTGATATATTTCTCAGAATATTCAAAAAGAATTGTCCAAGAGGTTTTTGTGTTTAATGTTGAAGACAAAAAAGTAAAATTAAAAGGTTATAGGTATGATTCGATTAATTAAATTTTTTGATGATGACTTCAATTAGTAGAACATGTATTTTTCGATAAAAGCACCGATGACTTTTTCATGAAGTTCTACAGAGCGCGAGAAACAGATGGTTCTGCGAGTCAGACGTTTGATTCAGGTTCTCAGGGGCAGATTCAGGGAAAGATCACAGGGAAAGATCATCGGTGTGCCGTAGGCACAAAGATGCAAAACGGGACGTTTTGCATGTAATAAGCATAAGCTTGTGAAGAGATGGTGGCAGGCCCACCGGGATCTGCTGTCGGAAGTCGGTCCCAAACAACCCCGGCTGCTGTGGTAAAGAGCCATGGTAGTGAGCGCAGGGGGAACGATCAGACGAGATCTGATCCTATGTGAGATTAGGGAAAGATCATCAAAAGTTCACTTTTTGTACTAAATAATTCGCATTTTATGTTTAAAAATTGAGATATTCCTCATTACCTGAAGCTGTTTTTTATTGCTTATACATGATCAAATACTCCTTACATAATTAAGGAGA
>OASU01000219.1_pt1 | contig 24109 bp, 21 predicted proteins | sample 1475801 | NCBI WGS metagenome assembly OASU01 (sample SAMEA2579919, study PRJEB22360) | human gut metagenome | biome: human gut; feature: human-associated habitat; material: faeces | place: Denmark | collected 2008/2010 | reverse complement strand
AAAATTGTACATTCTTATATCATCATTTTTGTACATTCTTAGAGTATCATTTACACTACACAAGAATTTTAAAAATAAAATATCCCAATAGGAAGTTATTATCAATATATTACAGTAATATCAAACATTATTATTAATATAGATTGTTTGATATTTATCAATTTAAACTTTTAAATTCTAACGATAGAGTAAGGTCTTTAAATCATAAATTTGAGAGAAAATTTCTATTAGTACATCAACAACTATACTATTTCCAGCAAGCCGTTCTAATCGAGATCGAGAATATAGTTTCTTATTCTTTTGTATTTGAGGATTATACATTAGAATTCTATCAAAATCATCTTCATCAAACCCCATTAATAAAAAGCATTCACGAGGCGTTAAATTTCGATATGGGCTACCACCAGTTCTATGCTCTGGAAACTCTAATATACCCGCATTAGGGTGACGATCCTGTTTAGTTGTTAATGTTCCTATATATCTTGAGATAATATTCGACTTATTAAGAATTTCATTCTCTTTATAAATTTTGCGTCTAGATGGCGTGTCATTAGGATTCGAATTATGTGCTTCTGATATATAGATTGGATTCGTATAATCCAATCTCAAATAATCTTCAAGAGGTCTAGAATTTCTATCGCGATACTTGGAATCATCTTCTATATCATTTTTTATAAAATAATCTTCAACGACATCTTTAGTATGTTCATTAGGTAATAAAACACTAATCATAAAAGTTCTAACACGTTTTTGTGGACTACCAAATTTTGAAGCATCTAATGTATACACTCTATTATAATATCCCAAACGTTCAAGTTGTTGTTTCCAATCGTAAAAATTACGTTTATGCCGATTTGAAAGGATATTACTAACATTTTCCATCAATAAAAACCGTGGTAAATCCTTATCATTATCATATAATTCTTGTAAAATTCTTTCTACTTCCCATAATAAACCTGATCTATTATTAGCATCACGATCAATGCCGGAAAGATTATTATGCCATGCCCCACCTATTGACAGATCTTGACATGGAAAGGAATATGTTAAAACGTCTACATTAGTCGGAAAATTATGATACCCCACCCTTTGAATATCACCTAAATTATGGGTTCTATTATAAGCTGCCAATACAACACGTAACGCTTCAACAGACCACATATTAAGCGATACTCTTGTTACTGGATTTTTTCCATCAATACTCAAATTTAATGGAACTAATTCATCTAAAAGCTGCACCTTGGTATAATTTTTATAAGGTGTTAAGTCTGGCGCACCATTATGAATAAAATCATATGCTACAAAGGCAGATATATCCCACTCCAAAATATTAATAACATTATAGTTAATGCCTAGTTTTTTCAAGGCCTTAGCTTGACTGCCAATACCACTAAAGGCTTCAACTACATTTAACATTAATACAACTCCTTATTATATAACTTATTCAGGGAAACCCTCATCACGAGCACGTTCTAGTACTTGTAAAATTCTAACACATTGTTTCTCTGTTGGGAAATAGTTCGTATTAATTTTTGTAGCTACTCTAATTAAATCAGATTCTGTAGGAGATAATACTTTATGTACAACATTCCATTTCTGTAAATTAATCCAAACAGAGCTTTTTATCTTATAGAGTTCAATCATAGCACGATCTAAATTAAGCTCTTTCTGTAGCTTTTTTGCAGAAACTTTTTCTTCTATAATCTCAGAATTAGAAACAAGTTCACTAACAAACTCAACATCTAAAGGAAATTGTATAGATTCAAAACGCAACCAACAATTAGGACGCTTTGCCCATTCAGTAACATTTTGAACTTCACGAGAGTCATCTATCAAGAAATCATGTGTGAATTTAGTCAACTTCTCTAATTGTTTCCGTAATGCTAAACTTATATTTTGATTTTGCCAAATAGCTTTAAAATTAATAGATTTATCCTTATATCGCTTTTTTATAATATCAATAAGTTTACTTAAAGAATATGCAACAATATTAGCTTTATAACTATTAAACCATTCCGCTGTTTTAACAATAGTGTCAGTCTCTCTAAATAAAATTTTATAACAAATAATACGTTTAAAATAATATTCATTAAAACTATCTGAATTCTTATCCCATTGTTTTGCAATATCTTGCATAAAATAAAGGAATGCTTTTTGCCCCCCTGCACTAGCAATATTAGGGCGACCATCAAATATATTAACTAATTTTGCAAGTTCAGTTTTATCAAATTTTTGTTTTTTAGGATTTTGAGCTTCAAATGTTTTTTTAGTACTTATGGATGCTTTATGAGTTTCTTGTGCATAAGCGCCTCTAGCACGTTCATAATACCAATGTGTACTATATTGTTGACCATTTAATGCTGGTGCATTAATAGATTTAGAGAGGCTTTCAATTCTAATATGATATGGATGATTGGACGATAAGTCAGATTCACTAACTTTATTCTGGCTATTAGCATATCTTGATATATTAGAAATTAATTCTGCAGAGTTTTCATTAGTAACAACAGATATCTTCATTGGCACATATATATTTTTTATATTTTGCTCTAAAGAATCTTTCTTATCTAATAATGCCATTGCTAAAGAGGCTGTAGTCTGACCGCCATTAACAATCTGTAAGTTAAAACAAGATCTTAATACAGGTACACCATTATCATTATCAACATCAATAGAAGTAGCCGTACAAGTAATACCATTATTATAGGCAAAAAACTTAGTAGGCTCTTTTATAATAGTATTTCTAATTCCTTTATTAACTTTCCCTCTAATTTGTAAAAATGAACGTACATTACTTTCTAATAACTTGGCCCCATATGTAATATATAATCGTGCCAATACTATACCTGGAATACAGGCCATATATCCTTGATAATCATCACCACTTGTTACCGCTAAGCAAGGAATCGTCTTATCACTAAACTTACTAAAATCAACTTCAAAATCCTCAGTTAGATTAACTTTCTCATTTAACTCATAAAGTCTGGTAATATCCCAAACATGATATTCAATTGGAATGCCATTAATTTGATTACCTTCAAGTGTTTTAATACGACTTGACATTTGATTGTTAGAAAATAGATATATTTTATATTTCTGGATATCAAATATATTCTGACTAATATCTAAAGCAAGACCATAACCAGGTGAGCTTTCTTCAGCATATTTTAATATATAATCAATATCCTCTAAAAAATATCTTGCTCTCTTTACAATTGTTTCAATCTCAGTAGCTGTAATTATACTATCATCATAGCGATAATCAACAAGAGCGAGTGACATACTATTATCTAAATCATTATAAACATATCCATCAAGTTGTAGTCGATGTTGTCTATATCCCACACCTTCATATTCGACATTCTGAAATTCTGAATCAAGTTCTGATTCAACAAGTAACTCTGATACAGTGTCCAAAAAAGCTGCTTTTGTACTCATACCAGATCCATAAACACTAGCTTTAATTATTTGATCAAGTTCTTGTTTATATTCTTCTACTCCCATCTAATTTCTCCCGGGCAGATATTAAAATCCATAACAGCATCTATATCTAATGTATACGAAATAGATTTAATAGCTTTAGATATATCCCTTTTTTTCAACTTAGGAAAATCTTGATTAACAACAAAAAATTCAGTATTTGTAATTTTAAAGAAAAACTCTTCATCCTCATTCATTCCATAGCCAACTAATAATAATTTATTTCTAAAATCTAAAAGAACTAAATCATCATCAATCAGTGACTCTATTTCATCTATCAAAACAGTTAAAGAAATAGCTGTATTATCATATATATTTGATTCTTGTAAAGTTACAACAGATAAATATCCATCACTACTATCTGAATTTAATTGTTCTAATGACGAAATATGAATCTCCCTTTTTCCTAATGATACGGATTTAATTTCTACCCAAGTTTTAGGCAAAATAAAATCTTGCTTATCACCTCTCGGTCCTTGCCACATTTCTATAGACTGAGACACACCAAATTGAGGAATTAAAAATTTTTTTATTATATATAATTCCGATAATAATCCTTGTTGCTTCAATCGACCAAATGATTCTGGAATTTTTGATAATAATCTCTGCCAATGCTCATATCTAGAACACAAAGTATTAAGGGCTTTCTCTTCTGAATTTATAAGGCGCAATGAATTAATAATATCATTAAATATATTATCAAACATACTCTTACTACTATGACTATCAGAATTTAAGGAAAATAACATACGCCATACGGATTGGTTATTATCATAGAATTTTTTTACCGTTATCATCTTAGTAGATAATAAACTAACTGGCTTATATTTACTTATAACAAGATAAACACAACGTTTATCCATATCCTGACCTTTATAAACTTTAAGTGGCCAATTAGGGTTAATTAGTCGCATTGTAACATTAAAATCAGCAAAGTTAATCATCATAACCACCTATATCATCCGCTTCAAATTCATCATCATCTATATCATAGTTTTCTTGAAGCCATTTTTTATTAACTTTATATGAGTAAGAAAGTTCTTGTGGTTTTTTTAGTCTTGGAATACCTATACCTAGGCCAACTAGTGGTTCATTCAACTGAAGTTCTTCTGTAGCTTTTAAGTCAATCAAATAAATAACTAATAATGGATTACGCTTTAACTCTATATCAAAATAATCTTTATCGGCTAATATCTGATTTGGATTGTAATTCCCTCGTTTTTTTCGATTATCTATAATGACACGTTCAAATTCTTTATGCTCATCTTCAGTTAAACCACTTGCAACTATAGAAGGACTCCCCAATCTATATTTTTTTAACGTAATTGCACTACCACTAATATGTCCAAATGTACGTTCAACTCGTTTTATAGACTCACCCATTATATTAAAGATACCTTTAGACTTCCCATTTGGAAAAGCAATATCCCAATTATCTAAAATCTCTTCAGTATTAGTTTCAAGTAGTTCAGCAATTTTATGAGCATCAAACTTTATATTTTTATAGTGTGTATCTATTGATTTTAGAAATTTAATAATATGCTTTTTATCTACATTGAGAACTTGCTTTACGGTTTTATTTTGTAATGGGACTTCATTAGGATTTGCTACACTATAGCCATCAGTTTCTAGATTTCTTATTAACTCTTTTACTTCTTCAATATTATCATTTATAATTCGATCACTTTTAGAGAAATGAGGAGTTTCGATGTAATTACCACTAAGCGAAATATCAGCAATAAAATCCCCTGCACTTCTCATTTTATTTCTAGCAGTTACAATAAGAGCTCCTTCACTTGAACGTACCTTTATCCCAACATCCATTGGCGTTAAATTACTATAGTAGATGCGATTAATTTCTTCCCTTAACTCATCCGTAGCTGCTGATATATGTTGATACCAACTATAAGATTCTTCAGACATCCATATTTGGCATAAGTCTTCATAATTACTACGATAACCAAACCAACGCCCCATCTGCATTAAGGTATCATACATAATAGATTTTCTGTAGAAATAACTAATACATAGCCCCTCCAATGTTAACCCTCTAGAAAGACTCATTCCACCTATTGCGATTAACCTGAGTCCATTTTGATATCCCTTATAATCTAATAGCTTCGATGCATTACCACCATTTACAGATTCAACTTTAATATTCTTTATAGAGTCAAAAATCTGACTGCAAATACAATTCCAATCAATTGCAGAGGTTTCATCATAATTATGATCTATTTTAAACTCCTCTTCATAAACTTGCTTTAATAACGCTAAGTGTTGATATTTTTCATAATCAGGATTCAAAATATAGTTTTGGATCTGATTTTTTACCATAATAAAATAAGTATTAACTCGGTCTTTTAAATCATCTTGAATACGTATATATCGACTAACATTTATAAGCATTGATCGATGAGCAGTAACATCACCACGTAAATCTCTAATTGCATTAGCAATACAAAAAGATAAAATCGCTTTTTTTAGTGATAATGGTAAATCCAAAGGTAATTCATAATCCTTTTTATGTTTTACAGGTAAAAAAGATTCAAAATCATCAATTTCTCTATACATAGATGTATATTTTCCATCATCTGAGTAGATTTCTCTCGCACCAATGTAATTATTTGGTGGTTCTAATACATAAATATAATCTTTAGGAAATAAATCTTCATTTCCCATTTCCTCATTTGAGTTTGGTTCAATAAACACATTTGCATATGGAGTTGCCGTATATCCTACATAGCTAGAACGCATAAATAAATTCAAAATACGTCTAATACACTTATTGATGGATGTCGGATCATTATCTGGGCTATTAGTATTAATCGATGCATTATCCGCTTCATCATCAATAAATAATAAAGATTCATTAATCTTTTTAGAATCTATATCTTTATTTTCCCTATTAAACCACTTATATATACTATTAAGCACCGTTTTATTTTTTTTTGCGACAATGATACATGGAACATTTAACGTATTGGTAGAAATATTTGAAGATTTAAGCAGAGATTTGTTAAAATCCTTAAGTACCGAAGTAAATGACCCAACACTAATACTTGGATTATGAAGTCCTACACCTACTAAATTTTGCTCACCACGTTCCCATGCAGAGGTATCAATGCCAATAAAACCTTCATCAATACGAGCTTGTGTTTGCTGTCTGAGTTTCTCAATAGTGCCTGTGAGAAGAACTATAACCTTATACCCAGCATCAGCAGCTTTATTAATTACAGAAATATAGTTCGCCGTCTTACCAGATTGAACGTCACCAATTACAAGACCTTTTCTAGAAAATTTAGTATCTTTATCCGGTTTACCTAGTAAATTCACAATATCGGTCGTAGATTGATCAATCGCATCTATCACTCGATTAGGAAATGCTAATTTAGAAGATAAATAAAATTTATATCTATTCCAATAAGATTTTTCATCTTCAATATCATATGAATTATACCAATCCTTATAATCTGGTTCATTAACTATCTTTATACCAGGGTTCATCCGTACTAAAAACATATGATGTAAAGATTTCCTTACACACTCAATTTCATCCTCACTCAATGCATTTGGCATCGCCATACTTGCATTCTTAATATATGTATCAAGTAATTGCTCATCAATTATTATCTCCCCTTTATTATTTAATTGTAATAAAGATCTAACAATATTAATTACAGCAGTACAATTCTCATTCACATCAATCACTCCGAATCCAATTTATCTGAATATTTTGCAAAAAAATCTATTTGTTGTAATGTTCTATATAAACTTTCTCTATCTATATTAGGATTTTCTAATAATTCTCCCCATATCTGTTTAGCTTTATCTAATAAATCACGATCAAATGTCTCTTCATTTTTAGCTAATAGTGTGTATGCTGCTTTATAGGGAACTGTAAGCTCAATAAGTTTTATCAAGGTATTAAATTGTTTTTTGTGTTCCTTAGATAAAGTCTCAATAAAACTCTTGTAAATTAAAAGTTCTTTGTTTATCTCAAAATAAGTTTCCTCTTTAGTTTTACGTAATTCCCAAACGTGGTCATGTTCGTCATTTATTAATTTATTTCCTTGATGAGTATATACACGTTCACTAGAACCTATAGCCCGTTTAACAATTCCTTTTAAATTTTGTTTAATTGAATTAGGTAAGCTTGCAGTTGATTTTTTTATATCAATTTCCCAAATATGATCTAGCGAATTAGGTATATCCACACGAATACGAGCTAACTTATTTAATTCATTTTTATTATCTAATCTAAACCATGTCCCCCAAATAATAAGTCTATTATTTCGATAAACATAAATTCCTTGCCTATTACGTAAATCATCTAATGTCCCAAGTAAATCTATATCCTCTTGGGTAAGTTTATTCAAATATGGCAATATATATGGTTTAACACGTACATTATTTCCGCCTAAATCTATAATCTCTTCAGCTAAAGGTTGTGTTCCAGGGTGATGTGTAAGAAAAGGATCTTTAGCAGTTAATGCCCGAGAATTAAATTTAATTTCTACCGGGTTTTTACTAGATTTATCTAAAAAATTATGATAAATAAGCTCTAAATGAGATCTAGCATTCGAAATTTTTTCATCAAACAATTGCCCCTTATCATCAGTTCCTTCAAGCATTTTATCAAATACTTCCCAGATAACAATTGTTCCTGTTATATAACTATTTAATTTATCTATTATATTAGGAATAGATTTATTGTATAACCTATAAATTTCATTATAATCATAAATTTTTAACGACCAATCCTTATTTTCAATAATAAAGTCTAAATCCCACGATGCAGCCGAGATTATATTATTTTTTTTACTAATGACAGTTAATCGCCTACATTGAGATAAAGATGCTGTTTTCAAGCCTAATCCGAAGCGCCCCAAATCAGATTGAGATCTAACCTCATTGACATTTTTACTACCATATCGCATCGCAATCAATAATTCATCCAAAGTCATTCCACAACCATCATCTAGAATAGCTATATATCTTGGAGAGATACTAGAAAAACGAATATCAATATGAGTTGCCCCATTACCGATGCTGTTATCAACAATATCGGCTAAAGCAGATTCAAATGTATATCCCATGGACCGTGTTGATTCAACTAAAATATCTGCTCTAGGTTCAACTACTTGTACATCCATAAAAAATCCCCTTTTGTAAAATTTATACAGTCAATTATAATTACTAACATTCTATCATAATCAAGACAATAATTCATTTATTACTCATATTTAATCTTATAACAATGGATTCAGACACTAACAAAGATAGAGCTTATGAGTAATTTTACACACATAATCATATGTAGTTATTTATTGAAATATAAAAATAGCTATAACGAAATGTCCAATTATAACACTCTGTTATAGCTATTCACTAATAATAAATTTATATATTATTTTATATTGACAAGATCAATCGACGAGGAATATTAAAATAATAAAGTAAGTTTAATTTTATTTATGCTCTTTCAACCACTGAATAGCATATTCCGCATACACCGCCGATGCAGTAGATAGTACGCTATCGTCCATGGTGAATCGATTGTTATGGTGATCAAAGGTGGCGCCTACCTCTGGGTTCTGAATACCGATAAAGGCAAAGCAGCCTGGTTTTTCTTGTAGGTACCAAGCAAAGTCTTCGCCTGGCATTACCTTGCGCATTTTAGACAGTTTTTCTTTACCTAGTGTATCGATAACAACGCGTTCAGCCAGTTCACTGGCTGCTGCGTCATTAATGGTTGGAGGCACTTTCTTTTCATAAATCAATTCAGCCGTAGCACCATAAGCTAATGCTGTATGTTCTACAACGCGGCGTATAGATTCTACATAATGGTCCTCTTGTGCAGGATCAAAGAAACGGATTGTACCACCCATTTGTGCTTCGCCTGGGATAACATTCCATTCTGAACCAGAGTGAATATTGCCGATGGTGAGCACAAGAGAATCCAAGGCACTCACATTGCGAGATACTACGGTTTGCAGATTCATAACGATAGCACTGGCTACGACAACGGCATCAATAGCTTGATGTGGTTGTGCCCCATGACCTTGTTTGCCTTTTACGCGGATTGTAATTTTACTGCTAGCCGCCATGCGTGGCCCTTCTTCAACGGAAATGAGACCTGCTGGTAAATCAATCCATACGTGACCACCAAAGATAGCATCGATTTTTTCAAACCAATTATCGAACTTCATGAAATCAGGAGCACCTGCACCGGTTTCTTCGGCTGGTTGGAAGGCAAGGTATACGTCACCTTCGATACGGTCTTTCATCGAGGTAAGCATCTTAGCCGCACCGAGTAATATCGCCATATGGCCGTCATGACCACAAGCATGCATCTTGCCATCTACATCAGATTTAAAATCAAATGTATTATGTTCCTGTACAGGCAAGGCATCGATATCTGCACGAAGGGCAATCGCTTTACCCGGTTTTGCACCATGAATAATGCCGATGAGACCTGTTCCACGTTCTGTATCTACATGAACCTCTACGCCCATGGACTCTAATTCTTTGGCTAGTGTTTTTGTGGTTTCGAACTCTTCATTACTGAGTTCTGGATGTTTATGAAAATACCTACGCCAATCTTGTACATAGGTTTTATATTGTTCAATTAAATCGCGACCATGCATGATATCGCCTCCTTAGCTTTTAGCACAGATTAACAAAATATACTGGAAATCCCCATATTTATGGGAATAACAGGGTAAATGTAAAAGAAAACGACAGGCAACGCCATGTCGTTTTCTTTATGCTTCTCTTATCGATTGCGCAATACTGCTTGTACCGCCAAGGATACAACAGCAGTTGCTACCGCTACAGCTGCTGTAATTTTTGCAGTTGTGCAGAGCTCATCTTTTGTTGGTTTTGCTTTTGCTGCAATGTCTAATGTTTTAGCAACAGCAGGAACCAATACATCATTACGTAAGGATTCTGTATTCATATTTACTCCTCCAATATAGACTATTTATTCTAGGTTATCACGAATAGAATATAAAGTCTACATGTTCATCGGATTTTATCTATATATTTATCAATTGTTCATACCAAATGAATGGATCTGTCAACGACAGACTATTTGCTAGCCAATTCACCAATTACATCTGCCAAGATGGTAATTGCTTTTTCTAGTTGTTCTTGAGGGATGTTAAGAGCTGGCAACAAACGGACCTTGTTTTTAGCAGATAAACATACAACGCCTTTCTCTAGACATTTAGCGATGACGTCTTTAGGATCTACTGTTGTTTCGATACCAATCATGAGGCCCATACCGCTAACACCAACAACGCCTGGTTTCCCTTCTAAGGCGTGTTTTACGTAATCCCCCTTAGCTTTTACAGTAGCCAAAAATTCTGGTGTTAACCGTTCAATGATGGTACAGCCTGCAGCGGCACAGATTGGGTTACCACCAAATGTAGTGGCATGTGCACCTGCAGTTAATACGAATTGCGTTTTTTCATTGAATAAGGTTGCGCCCATAGGCAAGCCACCAGCTAAGCCCTTAGCAGTAGATACGATATCTGGTTCGATACCAAATTGTTCATATGCATACAGGCTACCAGTCCGACCATTACCTGTTTGCACTTCGTCGATAAGCACGAGTTGATCGTGTTCATGCGCGTATTTTGTAATCGCTTGAACGAATTCTTTATCGAGAGGCATAACGCCACCTTCACCTTGAATTGGTTCCATCATGATAGCGCAAACTGCTGGGTTTGCTAGGACTTTCAAAGCCGCATCAATATCATTAGCAGGGGTATGAACGAATCCTTCTGTGAATGGGAAGAAATGTTGATGGAACACATCTTGACCTGTAGCGGACAAGGTTGTTACTGTACGACCATGGAAGCTATTAACGAGCGTAACGATGACATTACGACCATCGCCGTATTTGTCATGGCTATACTTACGAGCTGCCTTGATAGCACATTCATTAGATTCTGCACCAGAGTTACAGAAGAACACCTTTTTCATGCCTGTCCGTTTACATAATAATTCAGCCAATTTAATTTGTGGTACGGAATAATATAGATTAGAAATATGGTTTAATGCATGTGTTTGTGCAATCACCGCCTTAGACCATTCATCATCGTCTACACCAAAAGCGGTAACGCCAATGCCAGAGCCAAGATCGATGTATTCTTTTCCTTCTACATCCCATAACAAAGAACCTTTGCCTTTTTCAAAGCAAACGTTAAACCGGCCATACGTATTGGCTATATACTCTTTATCTTGTTGTTCAAAATCTTGTGTCTTACTCATCATATCCTCCAAACGTACGGCCCAGCCGCCGTCTACCTATACGCAATGTAACGATGGCAAATGATGTTACCATCGTTATATCTACTATATTACTTTACAAACATTGTGCCAAGACCTTCATCGGTTAATAGTTCGATGAGGATGGCGTGTGGAATTTCACCATTGATGATGAAAACCTTTTGAGCCCCTGCATTGATGGCCTCTAAGCAACAGTCTACCTTTGGTATCATGCCACCAGCGATGACGCCCTCTTTTTTCAACTGTTCAGCTTCCGCAAGGGTAATCTTAGAAATAAGGGAATTAGGATCGTTTACATCCCGTAGTACGCCATCGATATTCGTCATGGCCACCATGGTTTCCGCATTGAGGGCACCTGCAATCTTTGCAGCTGCTGTATCGGCATTGACATTATATACATTGCCTTCCGCGTCACAACCAACGGAAGAAATAACCGGAATATATCCCTTACTGATGACATCATCGATAATCTTTGGATCGATTGTATCGACTTCCCCCACATAGCCAAGTTCTTCATTTTTCTTGTGTACTTGAATGAGTTCACCATCCACGCCACAAAGGCCGATAGCACGGCCACCAAAGCCGATGAGGTCCGCTACGAGGCCTTTATTGACCTTGCCAGCCAGCACCATTTGTACTACATTCATCGTTTCTTTGTCGGTAACGCGCAAACCATTACTGAATTTCGATTCAATATTCATAGCCTTTAAGGTGCTATTAATATCTGGACCACCACCGTGAACGAGGACTACTTTCACACCTACCAATTGAAGTAGTAACAAATCATTCATAACAGATTTTTTAAGTTCCGGATCCGTCATGGCATTGCCGCCGTATTTTACGACTACGTATTTATCTGTATATTGTTTGATATATGGAACGGCCGCTGTTAAGATGTGCGCCCGCATTGCATTTGTTACACTGTTCATAGTGAAAGCCCCGTTTCTTCTGGCAATCCAAGTGCGATGTTCATACATTGTACGGCTGCACCAGAAGCGCCCTTACCTAAATTATCAAAAATAGCGTGAACGACCATGCGGTCATTATTGCCAGTAACAGATATGACCATGCCATCCGTATTGCTTAGTTTATTAGCATTTAACAATTGTTTATTGTCTTCTTCTAAGTTAAGTGGTGCTACCTTGACGATGGTGCTATCCTTGTAGAAATCTACGAGTGCAGCATGCACATCTTCTACAGTAACAGGTTTTGCTAATAGACGTGTATGTAGGCCAACACTGACCTCCATACCGCTGTAGTAATCGTCTACGATAGGCATGAATATTGGCGCTTCTGTAAGGCCACATACATGGGTTACTTCTGGCAAATGTTTATGTTGTTGACTAAGGCCATATTGACGTGGTGCGTAGAGGAAATAATCCTTTGGCTCCGATTCGTATTGACCAATCATCTTCTTACCGCCACCGCTATAGCCTGTTAAGGATGTAATGGTAAAAGGATAATCTACTGGGGCAATACCTGCTTTTACAAGAGGGGCAATGCAAGCAATCATGCCGCTTGCATGACAGCCAGGATTTGCGATATGTTGTTTCGTTTTAATATCGTTTTTATAGCTTTCACCAAGTTCGGGAAAGCCATAGGCCCAATCATCAGCCGTTCTAAATGCTGTGGATGTATCGATAATCTTGCAAGAATAATCGCCAATAGCCGCCACCACCTCTTTGGAGGCCATATCAGGCAAGCACAAGAACACGATATCCGCATCCTTTGCAATGCTTGCAATAACATCAATATTTTTACGGTCCTCATCGGAGATGGATAATAATGTAATATCCTTCCGACCGGACAGCCGTTCGTGAATTCTAAGGCCCGTCGTTCCTTCGTGCCCTACGATAAATACCTTATATGGATTCATATGATAACCTTCTTTACTATACGTGCTAAATGACCTCTCCCGTCATCTGTATTCTAACTATTATTTCATTGGATAATCGCCAAATGTAGCAACCATAACCGCCTTAATGGTATGCAAGCGATTTTCTGCTTCTTGGAATGTCAAGGAGTTTGGACCTTCAAATACGTCCTCTGTTACTTCGATACCATTCATGCCAAATCGTTCAAAGATATCTTTACCAACTTGCGTTTCTGTATTGTGGAATGCTGGCAAGCAGTGACAGAATTTCGTATTTGGATTGCCTGTTAAAGCCATCATATCCGCATTGATTTGGAATGGTTTAAAGAGGTTAATCCGTTCTTCCCACATATCGTAAGTATCGCCCATCGTTACCCATACGCCTGTGTAAATCACATCAAGGCCTTTCACGCCTTCCGCCACATTATCTGTGCATGTAATCGTAGCGCCTGTTTCCTTCGCTACCTTCAAGCATTCTTCGTAGAACGGACCAGCTGGCCAGAATTGTTTAGGACCGATGAGGCGGAAATCCATGCCCATTTTTACGGCACCGCTCATCAAAGCGTTACACATATTGGATTGACCATGGCCTACATAGGCATAGGAAATTTCATTCAATGGTTTATCGATATTTTCTTGCAATGTAAGGAAATTAGCCAATGTTTGTGTAGGATGATCCATATCGGTTAGGCCATTCCATACAGGCACGCCAGAATATTGTTCCAATGTATCCACGTCTTCTTGGTCAAAGCCACGGAATTCAATAGCATCATACATGGAACCAAGAACACGCGCCGTATCCTTTAAGGATTCTTTTTTATTCATCTGAGAGCCTGTAGGTCCAAGGTATGTCGTATGTGCACCTTGGTCTGCCGCCCCTACTTCAAAGGCACACCGTGTTCTCGTAGAATCCTTTTCAAAAATGAGTACGAAATTTTTGCCTTCCATCGTTTTGATTTCTGTGCCCGCTTTTTTATCTGCCTTTAATTTAGCAGCTAGATCTAAGTAATATTTAATTTCTTCTGGTGTGTAATCTAGCATTGTCTTAAATGATTTATTATGTAAACTTTTCATGATAACCCCTTCAATCTATACGGTATATATTTATACAATTTTATTTTTGTTATTTGTGAAAGCTACTCTTTCGATTGTAAATATTCTGCAGCTAGTGCCGCCATCATGGTAATACCGGATTCTAAAATCTTTTCATCAATGGTAAATCCTGCATTATGAAGTGCTGGATTGCCTTCAAAACCAGTTCCCAACCAAAGAAAAGCGCCTTTGATTTTGTGTAAGTATGCAGAAAAATCTTCTGCCGCCATAGACGGATGTTCTGGATGTACCACAGCGTCTTTGCCAAGGTATTTTTCTACGATGGATGTAGCATAGTCGATGGCATCTGGGTCATTCGTTGTCGCTCCATGGCCGCGTTTATAATCTAAGGTACTCTTTGTTTTGTACATCATATCCAAAGCTTGTAAGCTTTCACCTAAACGACGTTCAATATAGTCACGTTTCGCTGGTTCGTAAGTACGACAAGTACCTTCAAGGTATACATCACCGCAGCCTACATTATAACGGTCGCCACCGTTGATTACACCGATGGTGCACACGAGATTTTCCATTGGATTCGTCTCACGGGCCACCATGGATTCTACATTAACAATCCAGTTGGCCGCAGCCACGATGGCATCGATACCATTGTGAGGTTCTGCACCATGCGTAGATTTGCCGTGAATATGAACGAGAAAATGATCGGATGCCGCCATAAGATGACCTTTTTTTAGACCTACCGTCCCTACCGGCAATTGAGGCCATACATGAAGTCCAAAAATTTCATCTACATCGTCAAGGATACCGCTGTCCACAATGCCTTGTGCACCAGGAAATAACGCCTCTTCTTCAGAAGGTTGGAATACGAGTTTAACGGTACCGTGCAATTCATCTTTAATAGATTGCAACACAGCTGCCGCACCAAGCAAAATCGATATATGTCCATCGTGTCCGCAAGCATGCATAACACCTTCGTTTTGTGATGCAAAAGGTAGTCCCGTCTCTTCATGGATTGGCAATGCATCAATATCCGCCCGTAACGCAATAACAGGGCCTGTGTGAGCGCCCTGTATTTCACCGATAACTGCATAATCTGAAACATCATTGACAAAGGGAATCCCTAGTTCTCCAAGAGTCTTTTGAATGAATAAAGATGTTTCTTTTTCTTGACCAGATAATTCTGGATGACTATGAATATGTCGACGCCATGCTATAACTTTTTCTTTATATTGTGCTGCATATTTTTTTATTAAATCTTGTAATGTATTCATGACGTTATCTCCTTTATACACACTATGTATATTTTATACATTTAATGTGTATTTTTATAATCTATGTACGTATTATAATACTATCACTTATATTATTCAAGTTTTATACATATATTTTGTATTTTTATTTGTTATGCTATGCATTAATTTTAATCATAGAACTATAAGCTATAAATTATATGAATTTCTAAGTATAAAAAAAGCTGTAATAGCATGCGTTGATGTAACGCATACTACTACAGCTCCATTTATTTTTCGTAATATTGTTTCATTTGTGTATAGCCATTAACGATAACCTCAATTTCACCAGTTCTAGGATGGAAAATAAGACCATGAACAGGTACGTCTTTTGGAATCAACGGATTCATACGCAATTCGTCCACTGTTTCCTCTACATTTTCAGCAGGATGCGTAAATCCATCCGCCCAGTGTTCCATTTCCTTTTTAACCATATGAATCGCTTCTGGTGCAATACCACGAGCTAACATTTTTTCTGTTAAGTTTTTAGCTGTTGTTTTAGCCATACCGCATTCATGATGACCAATAATAAAAATTTCGTTAACACCTAGCTCATAAATGCAAACCAACAAACTACGAACAACACCATCAAAAGGCCCTGTAATACAGTTACCTGCAGTCTTAACAATCTTAGCCTCACCTCGACCAATATCCATGGAATCCTCTAAGAAATTCACAAGGCGCGTATCCATACACGTTACAATCGCCATCTGACGGCTCGGCATCTTACTGCATTTTGTATCTACATCAACATATCCTGTATTTTGATCCTCTACATATTCCTTATTATGTTTCAAAATATCATCTAATAAACTCATGTTTCCTCCAATACATTATTTTCTACGTTGCCAAAAGAGAGTACATACTTGCTCGCTCCAGCTAGCTTAACGGTCTTCGGCCTAGGGCCTCGACCTACTAAAGTCGCTGTAGTATGTACTCTCTTTTTACATCTACTAAAATTATCTATCCGGAGTCGCCAATGCCTCAATTGCGACACTGCCACCACGAACGACTTCGATGCGATTAACGAACATATCTTTAAACAAGGCAATCATATCATTATTCTTAGACACGGTCTTTACGCATTGTACAAGTACGGATTTTCGATTGTAGTCGATGACCTTAAGGTCAAAGGTTTCTGCAATGCGGAATATTTCTTGTTTGTCCGATTCTTTACAGCTATTAATCTTGATGAATAGTAATTCTTTTTTTGTAATAGGCATGTCTGTAAAATCGATGACCTTAATAACCTCAACACTGCGGTTAAGTTGCTTAATGATTTGTTCATATGTCAAATCATCGCATGTGAGCTCTATGGTCATACGTGACATGGTAGGGTCTTCAGTTTCACCTACTGTCAACGTATCAAGGTTATAGTTTTTACCAGCGAAGAGGCCTGAAATTTTGGCCAATACGCCGATTTGGTTTTCTACATATGCTGAAATGCAGCGTTTTTCTAAATGTAATTCCATAGCCCCTCCTATTTTTTATCCTTTAATAACATGTCGCTCAACGATTTACCTGCTGGTACCATTGGCAATACATTTAACTCTGTTGGAACGATACATTCAATAAGTGTTGGTCCTTTTTTGAAAGCATCCGCTTTTGTAAAGGCCGCTTCTAGTTCTTCAGCTTTTGTAACACGTATACCTTGTGCACCATAGGCTTCTGCTAATTTCACAAAGTCTGGTACGTATTCAAATTCATCGTTATCGATCATATCACGAGTGACAATAGCGCTTTCATCCATCAATAAATTAGTACATGCATAGCGTTTATCGTAGAATAATTGTTGCCACTGACGTACATTGCCAAGATAGCCATTGTTGATGACAACCAAGGTCACAGGCAAATGGTAATGCATAGCTGTTGCAAATTCTTGAATATTCATTTGCACGCCCCCATCCCCACAAATGGCGAATACGCGTTTTGTAGGATTGCCAAATTGAGCACCAATAGCCGCAGGGAATCCATAACCCATCGTACCTAAACCGCCGGATGTCAACAATTGATGATTGCCTTCAATTTCGAGGAATTGCGTAGTCCACAATTGATTTTGACCTACATCGGTTGTCACCACTGGACGGTCATAATGATTATTAATGTAGTCGATAATATTTTGAGGCGTAAGACCTTCTTCACCAGCTTGCGTAACAGGGCGCTCTTCTTTTAACTGTTGCAATTGAGCTGGCCAATCGCCTAAATCGTGAGGTTCAATATATTCTAATAGAGCTTCAATCGCTAGTTTTGCATCCGCCACGATTGGAATATCTACCTTAATATTTTTAGAAATGGATGCGGCATCTACGTCAATATGTACAATTTTGCAGTTTTGTGCAAATGTACTCAATTTGCCGGTAATACGGTCATTGAAACGAGTACCAATGGAGATCATCACATCACAATCGGTAATGGCCACATTCGGTGCATAGCCACCGTGAATACCTACATTGCCTAAGTACAATGGATGACGTGAACTAATAGCACCTTTCCCCATCAATGTAGTGACTACAGGAATACCCGTTTTATCTACCAGCTGTGTCATCAATTCATTAGCACCACTGATGCTAATACCACCACCTAATAAGAATAAAGGACGTTTAGCTTTAGCAATAACGGAGCACGCTTTTTTTACCTGACCAATGTGAACTGTCGTATTTGGCTTATAACCACGGATATTAACTTCATCAGGGTATACATCAGAGCCCATCGCTTTTTGAATATTCTTAGGTATATCTACAACAACAGGACCTGGTCGGCCTGTACGAGCAATGTAAAAGGCTTCTTTCAAAATACGTCCCAAATCCTTGCGGTCACGAACGGTAACAGCATATTTACTTACATTACGAACAATGCCGACCGTATCTACTTCTTGGAATGCATCATTCCCCATCAACGCCAAATCAACTTGGCCTGTAATACACACCATAGGTACACTATCTGAGTAGGCTGTAGCAATACCGGTAACAAGATTTGTCGCGCCTGGGCCAGAAGTAACCATGCAAACGCCAACCTTACCAGTACTGCGTGCATAACCATCAGCAGCATGTGCTAATGCTTGCTCATGGCGAGGTAAAATTACTTTCACCTGATCTTGTTTGTATAATTCATCCATAATATCGATGGTTGCTGCCCCAGGATAGTTGAATAAAATCTCAACATTCTCCTCTTGCAATGCCTTCACCACGTATGCGGCACCTGAAATCATAGCCATCCTCCTATATAACAACCTACAAATGTTAGTAGATTATATCTAAAAAATTGAATATTATTATTATTTATGATATACTTTTTAATATATCATATCTTAGTTGATGTGAGTATGAAATAACTCAATAAATCACTAAATTTAGTCGTATTTTCTGAAAGGACTGAATACTATGAAAGAAATTTTAGGTTTCCACTTAAACGGTTGCCCTTATTGCCATAACGCATTCCGTGCAATCGAAGAATTACAAGCAGAAAATCCTGCATATAAAAATATCAAAATCGACTGGGTTGAGGATCAAGATGCTCACGAATTATTCAAAACGCATCCATATGAATACTACCCTAACCTTTGGTTCGGTACTGATAAACAATACGAAGCACAACCTGGTGAAAGCTATGACCAAACTAAGGCATACATCAAGGCTGTATTCGACAAAGCGCTTGCATAAAAACTATATAACCAATAAAAATGCACCTCTAACATACAATCTAATGTTAGGGGTGCATTTTATTATGCCTTAGTATTAATACTTTTTTTGTCTTTCCATTCTAAATACATATGACGAATAACCTGAATTGGAGAATGTAGTAGCATCCGCGGTCCACCATAGCGCATGATTTCACGGATTTTTTCTCGGTAGGTCGGCGCATAACAATGTGTTTTGCATACGCTACAGAACGTCTTATGCTCCATATGTGGGCATACATCGATGCGATGCTGTGCATACTGCCATACCTGTTCACAGTCCTCGCATAGTTGGCCCTTCGGCATGTGATGTTTATCATGACAATAGATGCCAATGATTTGACGCATCGTTTTGAGTTCTAATTGACGCTTTTCTTCTACTGTCATAATGCCTCCTATTTAACCGACCACGATACCCATGCAACCGTATCCACTGTTTTATTATGAATTTTACCATCTATAGTACGCGGTTCAATGAGTTGTCTAATTTCTCGCTTCATATCTTCTATGGTGCCCCACTCATTATTGTGAAGGCGCATCGTGAAATAATCTACCGCTTTATCAAGGCTCATAACCTCTGTTTCAGGCACGGTCTTGTAGGTAACTTTCACATTATGACCTATCTCATGAATAGCATCTAAACATTCTTTCAGTTTACCAGCCCATGGAAATGAATTTCGTCCGAAGAAATGTTCTGACAACATATCTACCGTTTCATCCATACGTTCACTAAACGCAATCCATAAACAAGTATCATGGCTTGCATTATGCATAGTATGTATATTCTCTACATCAAACATGATAGGACAGAAAATACTATATGCCAAATCAAAGGTTTTATTCCAACCTAACCTTTGTCTAGTTTCTTCAGACCACGGTGCAATATATAGACTCACATCAAGGCCTTCTGTATCTGCCAGTTGTTTTGCACCATGAATCATACCATCGGATAAATCAATGCCCGTAGTTTTATAGCCTTCTCTAGCTAATCCAAGTGCGTAATCGCCGACACCACAACCAATATCGAGGGCAGTCCCACCATTTGGAGGTAATAGATGTTCGTCCTTTAAAAATGAGAGAAAGTCAGTTACCTGTGCCTTACGATCTGCTCGATTATGTAGTTCCACGAAAAATTTTGACCGATTATTCCAGGCCGCTTGTTCATCGCGCCAATCATGGAGATCAACGGATACTTCTTGTATTGTATTATTCATATTATATCCTCTACTATGATACTGTATATTTGACTGTAAATATAGTTAACACAATATCCATATGGCCCTATCGTTCCAAATGGGCAGTTCAGATTTTGTATATGGATATTATATTTTTATTGTATATTATTCTCAATAAAATTTGTGTTACTATAGTCACATTTACATATATTATCTAAAGTATCGAATATTCTATTCTATATATTTACATTGTATCGGATAAAATATATCGTATAGAACGTCCCTTGCCAATCTGTTTAAGTCGCCCCTTCTCCACTAATCGTCGTAACACTCTACCGCTCGTGGCCTGTGCTACTTTTAATTCTGTATCAACATCACTCCGTTTGATGCTTCCACAATCACGAACTAGATTTATAATCTGCTCTTCTTGCTGATAGCTAATTTTAGGTGCATTATGTTCAGATATAGGCTCATCGATATTGCAATTTGGTAATATTAATTTAAATGCATTAGTAGTCACAATAATTTGAGGTTTAACTGTTTTATTTTTATAGGCATCCATAATTTTTTGTAAGCCTGTCCCATAGGCTTCAATTAATTCTAATCGATAAAATACATTAGCCAATTTAGGATTGCGGCACAATGAAAACCCATCTAATAAAATATCGTCTAAACTAGTTCTAGGTGGCAAACCGCCAAGCGATGTAAACTCAATACGATTATCATATATGCCTATGGTTGGACTAGCCATATACGAATAATCTCTATGAACTAGCATATTTAATAATGCTTCACGAATAGCAATCTGTGGATAGTCTCGTTTATCCTTTCTATGAAGCCCTTCAATAGTGGCTTTAACTGCATTTCGATTATCTATATACTCGTACGCTTCATATAATTGATCTAATAAGGCCCCTCTGATTTCACGCCTATCTCTAAAAATATATCCATCGGTTCCCTGAAATACTGCAATTTTCAACTCATGAGGACATTGATCAGACAATAGTAACCCCAGATTGGTATAAATATCATCAAATTCAGTAATGCCTAAGGTTCTTTTTTGCGGATCATTAAAGGCTAGAGTTTTACCATCAAATTCATGTTTTAACCGTTTAAATGTTAATTTTTGTTGTAAGGATCTAGCACTTTCGTAACTATCTCCGTCAGTATCGCGAATCATATCCTTAATTAACATATCACTAGCTGGCACAGAAGCGAAACCTTGTCGCACATATACACCACTAGGCTTTAACCCCTTACTATGAATGTAATACGGTCTTAATGTACCACGTTGGACTGTAATTTTTAATATATTTTTATCATGCTCTACCAAATTATCGTAATGAATAAATGCAGTAATATCTGGCTTAATGGAATCTCGCACTAAATTACCTATTTTTAACATAAGTGCATCACAATCCTCTACGCCTATAACATCGCCATTATCATCAACACCAACATAAATAGTACCACCATTAGTATTAGCAAAGGCAATAATCTCCTTACGAATATCCGTTGTATATTCTCTTTTTAATTCTATTATTTCCGATTCTTTATACATAAAAACCTCCTTTCTAATCTAATCTAATCTAATCATATTGTACTATTTTAATGATTAGAAAACAATATATTTCATTATTTCCCAATAATCATCAAAAGGGACTATACCCACATGCAATATATTTGCATAAGGTATAGTCCCTTATAGTTAGATAATTTATTTTTTATCATCTTGCTTAGTTTCTTCTGTATCTACAGATTTACCAAGCTCATTTTGTTTTAAAACTTGTTGTTCTAATTCTTCTACACTAGTTGGTTGTTCAGATTGTTCAGGTTTATCTTGAGGTTTAAATTCAGCAGGTTTCTTATCGAATGTATCTCTAAGTTTATCAGTACCTTCTTTAGCTAAGTTTTTGATAGCCTCAGGATCTGCACCGCTGAATGCTGCAAGAGCTTCTTCATTCTTAGGATCAAAGAATGGCGCTTGTTTAAAGCCTAACATAGCTGCTACAAATACCATTGGAATTTGAGCGATAGCACTATTGTACTCTTTAACTTGAAAGTTATAGATTTCTCGTTTATTAGAAATGAAAGTTTCATTTTCACTAATCGCTTCTAAAAATTTACCATATTGACTATCTGCTTTTAACTCTGGGAATTGATTAGCTAACGCCGTAATGTTTTGAACAGCCTTAGCCGTTGCACGTGCCATTTCCAAGAAATTATCAGACACCTTTAATTGAATAGATTTCTCATAATCGCCATATTCATCAACTAAACCAGAGTATTGATTGATAATAGCTACCTTTTTCTCATAGGCTACAATAATATTAGCGCGAGCTTCTTTAATCTCTACAGTTAATTTTTGCAATGTATTATATTGCTTAATAAAGAAAATTACCAATGCTAATATCAGCAGAAATATTAATGAACTCATATAATCCTCTCTCCATATCTGTAATACTATAATGAAAACCAAACTAACATGAATAATTTGGTAACATTATACCATATCAAATATATAACTGATATGAAATTTCATTCATGAAGTGTAAACTATAGAATACATTTCAGATATACCTTTACTCCATTTAGTAGTACGTTCATGTATGTCCATTCATTTCTCTCCTATTAATACATACAAATATCGCTTCAATGTTAACGATAAAAATTATTTCGTACACCACTTATATTTATTATAATAAAGAAAAGGAGGACTTGAAAGTATGGGAACCTATATACTAATCCTAATGTTTGTATTAGTTGCTATTGCCGTGACATTTGCTACTTATAACTTATCTATGATTAAATCCATGCCGCCTGAAGAACGTTATAAACTTCTCTATTTTAAAGATGATCAAGTCTCTATAGGCATTGGGTTAGTAAGAAGAACCTATAAATTAAAAGATATTCGCGAAGTGCGTTTCTCTAAAGGCAAAAAATTCCGCAGCATGGGTAGTTGGGCCGGAAGAATGAAGATTTGCAAAATAAATGGTAAGACAAGTCGTTGGATAGAATTTGATGGTACTGTTTATTACAAAAAAATGGTATATATATCTAACGAAGAAATTATTGATAAATCAATAGATATACTCATGAAAGAATTTAGATCCAGAGGAATCCAGTGTAATAAATATAGATAGTAACATACAAAAACGGCTTCTCGAAATTTCGAGAAGCCGTTTGCTATTGGTGCGCCTAGCAGGATTCGAACCTGCGCACCCGGTTCCGGAGACCGGCGCTCTATCCCCTGAGCTATAGGCGCATG
>OASU01000193.1_pt1 | contig 29457 bp, 28 predicted proteins | sample 1475801 | NCBI WGS metagenome assembly OASU01 (sample SAMEA2579919, study PRJEB22360) | human gut metagenome | biome: human gut; feature: human-associated habitat; material: faeces | place: Denmark | collected 2008/2010 | reverse complement strand
TAGTAAATATCTAGTGTTATAAGGGTTTTCACACACACTTTTTGTCCTATAAGCCTAAAGCTTTTGGTGTAGATATGCCAAAAGGTGTTCTAATTGCAGGTATTCCAGGTTGTGGTAAATCATTAAGTGCTAAAGCGACTGCTAAACTTTTTAATACTCCATTGTTACGGTTAGATATGGGGCGCATTATGGGGAAGTATGTCGGTGAATCTGAACAAAATATGCGTAAGGCAATAAAGATAGCTGAAGATATCTCTCCGTGTGTTTTGTGGATTGATGAGATTGAAAAAGCTTTCTCTGGTGTTAGTGGTGGTTCATCTACAGGCGATATTACGAATCGATTACTTGGATCTTTTTTAACATGGCTACAGGAGAAGAAAAGCCAAGTTTTTGTTATTATGACTGCAAATGATGTGAATAAATTACCTGCGGAATTGATACGCAAAGGTCGACTTGATGAAGTATTTTTTGTTGAGTTTCCAAATAATAAAGAACGAGAGCAAATCTTTAAAATTCATCTAGAAAAAAGACGTCCAACAGATTTATCTAATATAGATTTAGACAAAATTGTTAGTAAAACAGATGGATATAGCGGTGCAGATATTGAAGGTGTTGTAAAAGATGCCATAGAATTAGCTTTCACATCTGAACGTAACGCAGTTACTACTGACGATATTATTAAATCTATTGATAATACACATTCATTAAAGGTTATCATGAGTAAATCCATAGATGACATGATTAAGATGTATAAAGAAAAGAAATTTAAGAATGCTTCAAAATAATGGAGGAATCATGGCAAATACTATTAATGTGAAAGCATTTGAAGGTTTACTAAAAAAAGCAACTAGCTCTTATGATAATTCTGTAAATAAATCAGGTGTATCTGACCAAGTATGGTTAAAGGATTATTTTAAATCAGAAATGCCTGAAATAAGTGAAGAAGAGGCTGATGAACTTGCAAAGTCCAGTATAGAATCGTTAGAGCGTTATGAAAAAGCCCAAGATGATTATAAAAAGGCGAAATCCAATAATGTAAGTAGAAGTGCATGGCTTAATAATACAATTTTAAAAGGTGGAGAAGCTTTTAGTGCTGAAAGATTCACACAATATTTATCTGAGATTGACAGTACACTTGCAAGATGTAATGAGGATATGATTAATGTAGTAACTACACAAGCCGGGACTATTAATCAAAATCCTAATTTAGATGGTTTTATAGCTGAACAAGAGTTAGTAAATACATTTAATGCTAATGCATCATTAGAGAATTCTAATTTTAGAGCACGTGTTTTGCAACCAGAAGCCGGACAAACATATGGTAAAAACTCTGTAGATATAGCTGTTGATGATAAGTTTTGGGGGCAAAAGAATATACAGCGACACCAAGTGAAATTTGGCAAAGATGCAAATGCAACGGCTAACATGGTGAATGATAAAAATTATAATAATCAACGTATTTTAGTCCCTAAAAATCAAACTAATGTCGTTAAGTCTAAACTTAGTAAACAGAAAACAGTATCAGATCAAATCAAAACAGATGATGGAGTTTCTTCTGATGCATTAAGTAAAAAACAAGCAAAAACATTGCAAAATAAGGTGCAAGATGGAAAATCTTTACGAAAAAAAGACTGGAGCTATTACGAAAATAAGCAACTGATTAATAATATTGGAAAACAAACTATGCTTGCTGGTGTTACCGGTGCAGCATTAGGAGCTTCCATTCAAGTTATGGGCGATTTTTTGAGCGGTAAAGATATTAAATCTGATAAAGTTATAGAAACAGCATTAGTTACTGGTGCAGATTCAGGTGCTAAAGCTGCGACAACAGGAGCACTTGTAGTTGCAACACGAAAAGGTATGTTACCAATAGCTAAGAATACTTCTGCTGCATCATTAGGATTAGCTGGAGCGATAATTATTGAAAATGCAAAAGTATTATATAAATTAGGAAATGGAGATATTACACCTATAGAAGCGGTTGATGGCATGGGCGAAGCTACTACAATTGGTGTGGCAAGTCATTTTGGTTTTTTGTCTGGTGCTGAATTAGGTGCAACATTAGGATCTATTGCCCCTGGTATTGGTAATGTTATTGGTGGTATTGTTGGTGCTATTGCAGGTTCAGTCGTTGGTAAGGCAGTATATAATGGAGCAAAACGAATTGTACAAGGTGCGTTAAGTACTGCTAAATCAGTTGGCAGTGCAATTTGTAGTGGTGTTAAATCTGTAGTGAAGGCTTTAAATCCATTAAACTGGTTTTAAAAGGTAATAAGATAGATGGCTAAAAAAATAAAATTTCCATTAGAGTTTTCTAATGGTGTAAAAGTTAGAACTTTAGAAGAATTGCAACAATATGCTGATGTTGAAAGTATATTGAGATATTATCATAATGAAAAATTAAAAATATGGTTAGAGGCACGTGATTATAATGATATACTATCTCGGATTATCTCACTTGATACTACGGATATATCCTATGTTAATACATTATGCAATATTCTTGGTATAGAGTATGAAAATCTGGATGTAGAAGTACATGAGATTCAGAAAAATGAAGAAAAGTTAAATCGATTGCGTCGTTTAACATCTGATGAAAATATACTAGCTAATGTAGAAAATATAGTATTTAATCAACAAGAATTAGATGAATTAGTTATTCAGAAGCCCGAATTAATTTATTTATGTGCTGATGAAAACCAAACTTATACTATCAATAAAGAAGTCAAAAATATTAGATATGTCGGGCTTTTTGGTAAACCAAGTATTCAGGTTGAAGCCGAAAATATAAGAGAATTATTCGATATTGGTATTAAGTTTAAAGATGTTGTATTGCCAGCACATTTACAAAAAGGGTTGAGAACTGAAGTTGAGTATAAAGGTGCTAATCTTGATGTGGATGTAAATAAAATTAATGCTGAAAAGTTACATAAAGTAGTTCAAGCGAATTTTATTGATTTTATTTATGACTCTGATTGTAGAACACATAAATTAAAGGATAGTATAAATAGTATTATTCCTGTTAGTACAATAGATTTATTTATTAGATCAAATAAACTGAAAGCAATAGTTAAAAATAAACTTGGAGAAAAATAAGATGGGAGAAATTCAAGAAAATAGTAGTTTAGAATCATTCCGTTATCGTGTAGGGATAATGCAAGAGTGGTTTAAATATTACAATAATCAAAATAGATATAAAGATAGTATTTATTTTGATATAAATATATTTACTCCAAGTTGGTGTTATGAAAGTGATAATGAATTCGTTTCAGTAATATTAGAAGAATTAGCACCTAAGAGAAGTAAAAAACTAAGTGTTCCATTTAGAATTGAAGAGGACATAAAAACAGATATATTATCTATTAATGATTTAATTATAGGAAAAAAATGTAGTTTGTATAGTAAAAGATTAGGACAACTACCTATTAATGTTATAGATAAAACATATCAATTTAGTAATCGGAATATAGGAAAGTATGAATATGTATTAATATTCTGGTGGTTAGTAATTTTGGCATTAGATGATACCTTATATGTAAAGTATTTAGATTATGTGGCTGATGTAGCTGATATATTCGGTTTCACAGAGGAGATGATGGATGATTGGTGTGAAGCAGTTGTGTATTGGTTAAATGGTAATGAAATTAATAATGGAGCTACTTTAAATTTGAAAAGTACGGAAGGTATCAAATTCTTCTTTAATAAATAAATTGTTTAATAGAAAAGTTATTGTCGACACATTAGATATAGGAAAAAGGATAAATAGATGGACACATTGAAGGAAAATACGACATTAGATAATTTTAGAGTTAGACTTGGAACATTACAACATACGTTAGATAGTTTTTTTACTAGTAGATTAGATACATTTGAGTTTTACTATAATATTTTCACTCCATCATGGATACATGAGAGCAACATTGAATTTATTAAAGTTATGGTTAACGAATTAGATCCTGATAAGTATACTTTGTCTATGGGCCTGGTTTCAGAAAAAATTGAAAAATATAATACTTTGCTTGAACTTGTTTCAGGGAGCTCTAACAAGTATATATATATAAAGGAGATTAATAAATTACCTCGTAAGTCATCGACATCATCAAGGAATTACTTCTTTTATTATGGTGGTGAAGGTTACAGACATCATTTATATAAATTGATATTTTGGTGGCTAGTAGTTTTAGCACTCGATAATGATTTATATAATAAATACTTAGACTATGTTGTTGATGCTGCTGATATATTTGGCTTTACGGAAGATATGATTTCTGATTGGTGCGAAGCAGTTATTTATTGGTTGAATGGAAATGATATAAGTAAGAACTGTAATCTAGAACTTAAAACTAAAGAAGGAAAACGATTCTTTTTGAATGATTATAATTAGAATATATTAAATTTATTTATAAGGAGATGGAGGTAGTATGATTTACCTTTATCTCCTATCTTAATATAAATGCCAATATTGGAATTTAATGTAGTGTCAATAATTTTTGTGTAAACTTTTTTTATTCTCAATTACCAAACATATTTTGTAGCTGACTAAATGCTGTGTCAAATTCACGGTGTATTTTACTAATGAATTTAGTATTATACTCATTTGGAAATGTGCATACAAAAGTATCTGATGACTCAATTGAGGGAAACTGTTTTTTATGGCTTATTCGTCTTTTTAAGTATTTATTTCAGCTTTTAATTAGATTATTGGAATAGATTGACGGCTATTAATTTAGGAAATTCTAAAAAGTTAATAAATCAGTAGAATATCAACTATTATTAGTCGATAATAGTTTGACTGATAAATATACCGTATATATAAATCAAAGAGAAGGAGTTCATTTGTATGATACTGAATGATAAGCATTAGAAGAAAAAGATTATGATAGTGCTTATAAATTTTTCCAATTAAGTGCTGATTTGGGAATATACATGCAATCTATGAATTAAGTGAGTGCTATTATTGGGGGAGAGGTATCGATATTAATTATGATAAAGACGTGTCTTTAATTAGGTTTTGTCTGAATAAAGGGGACGATTGTTTGTTTTAATAGGCAGAGCCCTTAATCATCAGAATACGAATAACCATGATTTAGCTATATCGAAGGAATATTATAGAAGTACGATAGAAAAATGCTCTGATAAAGGAGCCATAGGGAAATCATAATGAAATCTTGCAAATATTTTATAGTATGAGAGTAGTATTAAAGATGTTAAAATTGAGATCATACAACTTTATAAGAAATCGATGAGCAATGGTTTTGGTATATTTAAGGAAAACTTAGGAAATTACTATTATGAAGGTAATAAGATTTGCTATTGATTATGAAACGGCATTATTATTGGCGATAAGCGGATCAATATAAAAGGACAGATGTTTACACATGATTAGTCTATATGTGTTAGTATGGACAGGAGATTGAAAAAATTATGAAATAGGCTTAAATTGTGGTAATTATATGTGTATTAATAATTCTGCATTTATGTATGCGATTGGTGTAGAAGTTGAAAAAATTTTACTAAAGCCATGGAGTTTTATATAACGGCTGACTATAGATTTTAGGTAATGAACTACTATGTGTAATTTAGCTGTGATGTATGAGGGTGGTAAGGAGGTGGGAGATAAATATTAATAATGTAATCAAATATTATAAAGAAGCTGCTAATCTTGTTTTTTTTAAAGATGAATTGATTCATTAAATAGATTGGAAATTTAGTTGATTTATTGGGTTTTAATTATTGATAAGAAAGAGATAAAAGAAATATATGTACTATTTTTATTCTATTAATACACTTAAAGATTTAGAAGAAAATAATTGTGTGGATATTTACGATTATGTTGTAAATAATCTAAAAATTTTTTCTTCTAATGAACTTATTGGATCACATTTTGTATTAGCTGATAAGCTTGATATTCCTTATCTGAATATAATGGTAAAAGTAAAGAATAATAATTGTGAAATAGCAATGGGTAAATTAATTTCAGAGGTTATTAATTATATTTTACGTTCTAAATATAATAGAAATACATATGAAGTGAAGCTAATAAAAGAATTAGATGATGAAACTTTTAATGAAGTAATAAACACATCTGGATGTAATGAATATTTTACTGAAGAAGTTTTACTAGATAATATATCTGATGATGACATCGTAAATAAGTTTAATTGCTATTTGGAACAAATTAAAAGCGAAGGTGCAGATTTAGTTATAATTGACCCCTATATATTAAGTGGCACTGATCTAAATTATACTAATACACTAATAAATATTTTAAAAAAAGCAAAAGCAAAAAAATATACTATTATAACTGATCAAAATAATATTTATAATACTTCTAAGAATAATATCCAAAAAGATATCCAAAAAGAAATTCCTAATATCGAAATTATTTTTACTAAAAAAATTCATGACCGTTTTTGGATATGTAATAGAAAAACTGGATTTTATGTTGGAACATCATTGAATGGGATAGGACGAAAACTAACTTTGATTAATCTACTAAAGGAATCTGAAATTACTGCTATAGTCTCGTATCTTCATGATCATTCTATAATTAACTCTGGAGGTTAGTAAATTTTAATTTGTATAAACCATTGTGATGTTATTGCTAGAAATTTGAATCCTTTGAGTATATCATACCATGGCTTATCTTCCGGAATGTATCTGTCTATGCACATAATACAATTCCTGTACAAATGCATCCAAGTGGTGTCATTCTCGTATCTGGATTCTCGAAATCTATCGTAGATATGGTAGTATCTAGAGAAATCGATCCTGAAACGGCACTCAAAGCAGAACTAGATGCCAAATGTAGCATTGTAGATACAGTATTACACGGCTATGTAAATGTAGCGTAATATTTATATAATCTCATTAAAATAGGTTCCTATTAGTCGCAAAATGACTAGTAGGAACCTTCTTTTAGTGTAATTAATTTGTGCTATAATGAGTTGTAGGTTTTATACTATAACAATCATTTTATATATACGAGGAATTAAGTATGGCAATTAGCAAAGAAGTACAAAAATCTAGCGAAATGAAGTTTGATGGTAAACTAATTAAGGTTACCTATGATATAGCTGATGTAAATGGAAATGATGCGTGGCGTGAGGTGGTGCACCATCCAGGGGCAACTGCTATCGTTGTCGTTACAGAAGATAACAAAATTGTAATGGAACGTCAATTCCGTTATGCTCTGCAACAGCCTTTACTTGAAATTCCAGCAGGTAAACTAGACCCAAACGAAGAACCTATTAATTGTGCTAAACGTGAATTAGCTGAGGAAACTGGTTACCGCGCTAAAGAATGGGTTTCCTTAGGGACCATTGCCACAAGTCCTGGATTTTGTAATGAAGTATTACATCTATACTTAGCAAAAGACCTCACCATGGGTGAAACTCATTGGGATCCAGATGAATACGTAGAACTTGAATACTATACATTACCTGAATTATTAGAGGCTATTAAGGCAGAACAAATTAAGGATAGTAAATCGCTGGCAGCACTTATGCTTGCTATGCCATATCTTAAATAGGACTTTATTAAAAAAATAATATATAGTATAATGAACACATAAAGAGAGCCAAATAACGTACTGTTAGCGTTAGGCTCATCTAAAATACGGAAATATGATGATGCCTAACGTGTTGAGGTGGTAGGATACCTCATACGTTAGGCGTTTTTATTCCCTAACTTACGTTATTTGGCTCTTAATGGTAGTATAGCATGTAATATTCTAGCTGAATATTACAATAGGAGTTATTATGTATAAAAGAATCATTATATTAGTTATGGATTCTGTTGGCATTGGTCATGCCCCAGATGCGGCAAAATTTAATGATGAAGGATCTAATACATTAGGACATATCGAAGCAACTGCAGGTTTGATTCATTGTCCTACATTGCGTTCTTTGGGATTGGCCAATATTGCTGATATTAAGACCGATGAAACACCTGTTATGGGTGCTTATGGGAAAATGGAGGAAGTCAGCACAGGGAAGGATACAACTAGTGGTCATTGGGAAATGATGGGACATCCTGTTACGGTTCCGTTCCCTACATTTTACGATGGATTCCCTAAGGAATTGATGGATACTTTCACTAAAGAAACTGGTTATGGTTATCTTGGTAATGAGGTCGCATCTGGTACTAAAATCATTGAGCGCCTTGGCGTAGAACACATGAAAACGGGGAAACCTATTGTGTATACTTCTGCCGATTCAGTATTTCAAATTGCAGCACACGAGGATGTGATTCCTCTAGAGGATTTATATCGTATGTGCGAAATTACGCGTAACAAAGTATGCGTTGGTGATTATTATGTAGGACGTATCATAGCTCGTCCGTTTATAGGTAAACCAGGTCATTTTGTGCGCACGTCCAATCGCCATGACTATAGCCGTATGCCTGAGCACCGCATGGTGCAACAGGAATTACAAGCTGCTCAAATTCCTACGGTGGCCGTCGGAAAAATTGGTGATATCTATGCTCATGTCGGATGGGATGAAAGCTATCCAACGAAATCGAATGCTCACGGCATGAATGTGGTGCCTTACTTATTAGGTTCCTCCTTTGAAAGTGGCCTCATGATGGTAAACCTTGTAGAGTTTGATAGTCTATATGGTCATCGCCGTAACGTAGAAGGCTATAAACGTGCCATCGAAGATTTCGATTACCAATTGAGTGGATTATTGCCATTATTGAAAGATGATGATTTGCTTATCATCACGGCTGACCATGGTAATGATCCTACATGGCATGGCACAGACCATACGCGTGAACATGTTCCATTACTTGCCTATAGCCCAAGTATGAAAGGGGCTATTGATTTAGGTTTACGCCATAGTTTTGGTGATATAGGACAAACCGTATTTGCGAACTTTGGACTTTCACCATATGCAGTAGGCACATCATTTTTAAAAGATATTATGAAATAGTCATATTGTGTAATATAATCCTTGCGTCACAATATCTTGTATGATATAATCATTCAGGTATAAGAAACGATTTTTAAGGAGGTGACTCAATTGCCAAACATTAAATCCAGTATTAGAAGCGTAAAAACGGATGCTGAACGTCGTGCGAAAAACGCCGCTGTGAAATCTCAAATCCGTACAGCAGCTCGTAAAACCGTTGAAGCTGTTCAAGCAGGCGCAGTAGAAGAAGCAAAACAAGCACTTGTTCAAGCTACTAGCGTAATTGATAAAGCAGCCTCCAAAGGTGTACTTCATAAAAACACTGCAGCTCGCAAAAAATCCAACCTTGCAGCTAAAGTAAACGCTTTATAATTTTATAGAGCCAAAGCCCATCATTGATGGGCTTTTTTTATACCCAAAGGACGCCAAAAGGCGTCCTTTTTTCTTGCACTCAGCAGTAATAAAATTGATTTATATATCAAAATAGCAGAATGTAAAAATATATGTATATATGTTTTAAATGCTTGATATGGGGGAACACGGGTGGTCTAAAGATGACTTTGGCCCTGCGAAGGCCGCAGGCCGTAGACAGACCCGGCCGGTGGAAGCTTTAGGCCACCCGTGTTCCCATTCTTCTTAAGCAAGAATGCTTATTACATATATTTTTACATGGCTCTAAACGATGAAAAATCAATTTTATTACGCCTCAATATGCTATAATGAAACATATGATTAAGCGAGGTGTACTTATGAAAAAATTAATGATTATAGATGGCAGCAGCCTGTTATTCCGTGCCTTTTTTGCGCTTCCTCCGTTGAAGTCTGCTCTTGGCACGCCAACCAATGCGGTATATGGTTTCTTGACGATGCTCATTAAATTATATGAGGAAATTAATCCTGATTATATTGCGGTCGCATTTGATAAAGGCCGTCAAACATTCCGTACTGAAATGTACAGTGAATACAAGGGTAATCGCCCTGATGCACCAGAGGATTTACGGCCTCAGTTTAGCTTGATTCAAGATGTGTTAAAGGCTCTTGGCATATGTGTTATTGAAGAGGAAGGTTATGAGGGGGACGATATCCTTGGTTCCTTGTCGAAGAAATTTGGTTCCTCTGATTTAGCAGTGCAAATTATCACCGGTGACCGTGATAATTTACAGCTCGTTACTGATTACAGTCATGTATTCTTAACTAAAAAAGGTATCTCAGATATGCTTGAGGTTACCTTGGATAATATGACTGAATTATATGGCTATGGCCCAGATAAAGTTATCGAAATGAAAGCGCTTATGGGCGATTCTTCCGATAATATTCCTGGCGTTCCAGGGGTTGGTGAAAAAACAGCTCTTAAATTGATTAATGAATACGGTGATTTAGAGTCTGTATATGAGAATATCGATAACATTTCTGGCAAGAAATTAAAAGAACGTCTTGTCGAAAATAAAGAGTTAGCCTTCTTATCTCGTCAATTGGCTACCATCAAGACTGACATGGACTTGTCTTATACGCTCGATCAATTTGTACAGAATTTCCACGTTGGTGAAGTAAAACCGATGTTTGAAACCTTAGGTTTTACTAAATTGACACCTCGCTTGGCTAGTGTGATGGGCGCAGAAGGTGGCGACACAGAGGATTTTGGTGGACTCTTTAGTATGGCCGAAGAGATTAAAATCGAAGATCTGTTAGATGCATCTGCTCTTACTGAGGACTTTTATAAAAATAAAACCATTGGCGTTCATATTATTACGGATGGCAAGGCTCCGTTCCGTACGATTACATCTGCTTTCATTAACAATGGTGAAAGCATCATCAAATTAGATGGTTCTCATAATGACAAATTATTGAATGCGTTGAATGGTGCAAAGACGGTTGTAACGACGCAAAGCAAGGAATTGATGGAGGTTCTTTGCCACGATGAACCGGCTCAAATCCGTTTGTATGAAAATGGTGTGGCCCGTATTCACGATGTATCCTTGATGGCCTATTTGTTGGATCCAACGCGTACCAATTATGGATATCTCTATTTAACAGAGCGTTTTAGTGTGCCATCCATTGCTACAGGTAGTGTAGATGTAGAATGCGTCTCTATGGTGAAAGCATTGCTTGCTATGGACGATGCTGCTGTTAAAGCATTGCAAGACGAATCCTTATGGGATTTATACAACAATATTGAGTTGCCATTGATTCATACATTATTAGTTATGGAGAAAAATGGTATTTATATTGACCCTATAAAATTAGAAGAAACAACTGTTAAATTCAAGGCGGAACTCGAAGCTGTTCAGCAAGAAATTTATGAATTAGCAGGGGAAACGTTTAATATTAATTCTCCCAAACAATTGGGGATCATCTTGTTTGAAAAGATGAATTTACCTGTCATTAAAAAGACGAAAACAGGTTACTCCACAGATGCAGAAGTATTGGATATGCTTCGTCATGAAAGTCCTATTGTAGAGAAAATTTTGGCCTATCGTTCTGTAGCTAAATTAGTTTCTACCTATTGTGAAGGCTTAGCGGTCCTCATCAATCCTGAAACACATCGCATTCATACCACATTTAACCAAATGGTAACAGCTACTGGACGCTTGAGCTCTTCAGATCCAAATTTACAAAATATTCCTGTCCGTACAGAAAAGGGGCGTGAAATTAGAGCGTTATTCTATCCCGGCGAAGGCTTTGATACATTGGTGAGTGCCGATTATTCACAAATCGAGCTCCGCATCTTGGCGCATTTGTCTGGTGATGAAGCGTTAATTAAAGCTTTCAACGATGGTAAAGATATCCATAGATTTACTGCTGCCGAAGTGCTTGGTAAGTCTCAAGATGAGGTAACCAGCGAAGAACGGTCTCATGCAAAGGCTGTCAACTTTGGCATTATCTATGGCATTTCAGATTTTGGTTTGTCTCGAGATTTAGGCATTACACGTCAAGAAGCAAAAAACTATATTGAGCTTTATTTTAGCCGCTATCCAAAGGTTAAAGAATATATGGATAACATGGTAAAAGAAGCCCATGAAACGGGTAAGGTGCGTACGATGTTTGGTCGCATACGCGAGTTGCCAGATATTAATAGTCGTAATTTCAACCGTCGTTCCTTCGCAGAACGGACAGCAATGAATACACCGATACAAGGTACTGCTGCTGATATTATTAAGCTCGCTATGAACAAGGTAGAATCCATTTTAGAAGAGAAGACATTTAAATCTCGCTTATTATTACAGGTGCATGATGAACTTGTATTAGAAGTTGTAAATGAAGAATTGGATGCTATTCAAACGTTGCTTAAGGAAACCATGGAATCCATTGTAGAATTACATGTTCCACTTATCGTTGATGTACATAATGCGGAAAACTGGGCACTTGTAAAATAAATTTTACATATAACGTTTAGAGTAGAAGGATAGATGCAGGAGGCACATATGTTAAAAATAGGTTTAACAGGTGGAATTGCATCTGGCAAGAGTACAGTACTAGACTTTTTTAAAAAGCAGAATGTACCTTATATTGATGCCGATGTAGTAGCACGTGAAGTGGTTGATCTTGGTACGCCTGGACTCGCTGCTATCCGTGAATTATTTGGTGATACAGTGATTCTCGATGATGGCAGATTAAATCGTGAAGCGCTTGGTAGTATCGTCTTTCACAATGAAGAAAAACGCCTACAGTTAAATAGCTGCTTACATGGTTTCATTCGTCAGCGTATTGATGAACTGAGTGCTATGTATGAAGAGAAAGAAGCTCCAGCCGTAATTTATGATATTCCTCTTCTCATTGAGGGTAAGTGGTATGAGCGACTCGATACGGTTTGGCTTGTCTATGTTTCGCCAGAGGTGCAGGTTCGCCGGTTAATGGAGCGCAATGGATACTCAAAAAAGGACGCATTAGCGCGTATTCAAAGTCAAATGTTATTAGATGATAAACGCTCCTTTGCAGATGTCATCATTACTAATGATGGTACACCTGATGAATTATATATTCAGTTAGAAAAATTGTGGCATGAGAAACTACTACCGTTGTATAATAAATAATTATCAATATATATATATAAGATTGAATCGATTCAAAAGATATACGGTTAGGATTAAGGGGAGGATGTATGAAACGAAATACAGCAACGGCATTGGCTGTTGTCGTGTTGGGCTGGTTTTATTTTAACCATATGCAAGATCCTGTAGCACGCTATACGGCATACCCCTTTGATTATAGAGATGTAGTTGTATCGGCTGCGGAAAAAGAAGAGGTGTCACCATCGTTGGTGGCTAGTGTTATTTTGGCTGAAAGTAAATATAAGAATACAGCGGAATCCGAGACGGGGGCGCTTGGGCTAATGCAGCTCATGCCGGATACGGCCCGTTGGGTAGCACAACAAATGGGGCATGGTAACTACACGGATCGTCAGCTAAAAGAGCCAGAAACAAATATTCAGCTAGGTACGTGGTATTTAGGGTATTTATTAAAAGAATTTAACGGTGATGAAGTGCAAGCGTTAGCTGCTTATAATGCAGGTCGTGGACATGTAGAATCATGGATTAAGGAAAAAAATTGGAATGGCATGGTTGATACGATTCCATTTCCTGAAACGCGTATGTATGTTAAAACCGTTTTAACCTATCAAGAAAGGTATGAGTCATTATATGGAGAACATCATTGAAACCTGTAAGTCTTTAGACTATTCTTGGTTGCCACCGGAGATTGGTAATTTTAAACTCAAGGTGACAGGGCCCGATGAAATTGTGAAAGCGCAAGAAACATTAGCTGCAGGTGAAGCCGTGTTGACTTTACCTTTATTTCACTATGAAAATGATTTAGGTTGGAAGTGGTGTGCTCTCTACGATAAAGAGGTAGAGGATTATACAGTGCACGTAGTGATGCCTTTGTTCACATTTGTAGATATATCTTTTGTGCGCCAAGAGTTCGAACCGTATTGGCAGGGCCTACAAGAACGTTGTGTTCAGGGGCTTTCAAAATTACTAATCAACAGTGCAGAAAATTTTACCTATACATATATGCGTAAGGGGCTACAAAATTGGGATTATGAATCTGTTATGCCCGCTGAGTTAGAAGGATTTCTACGAGATATAACACCTAAAAATGCGGTGCGCATGATTAATGGTTCCTATATCATAGGTGAATATCGAAAGATGGATGAATGTACAGGATTACTGTTGTACTATAATGAATATCGCGATGAATTCTTTGCAGAATTACGGTATCAAAATTATCCAGAAATTGATCATCATCTTGATGCTAAGTCATTAGATGATTTGGAACATGTACTATCTGAACATTTAAAAAATATATTGTGTGAACTAAATTCACGCGGTTAAATTGTACATTTTAGCGGAATTATGCTATACTATATATGACTTTTATATAAACTTTTTTAAGAGTGGGCTATTTTTTGCTCACTCTTTCGTTTATGATTGGGTGAAATTAGTCATATAATTGTATCAAATTGTATGATGAAAACAGCGTATATAATCGATATGTAGTATGTTATAAGGAGGCGATGGCTATGAAAAGAGAGGCCGTAGAGGAATTTGTATCCTCTGTAGTAGAAGGCGTTATAGCTGGCACGAATCTGGAATTAGTCGATGTCGACTATGTTCGAGAACGGGATTGGTATTTGCGCGTGTACCTTGATAAACCAGGTGGTGTCGATTTGGATGACTGTCAAATGGTCAGTGAAAAATTGAGCGCTGCTCTCGATGAGAAAGACCCTATTGCAGAAAATTATTTGCTTGAAGTGTCTTCTCCTGGTCTTGATCGAGTTCTAAAAAAGGATAAAGATTTCATTCGCTATAATGGCCGTGATGTAGATATCCAATTGTTTAAACCTATTAATGGCAGTAAACAATATACGGGTGTACTACAAGGCTTTACAGATACAACGATAGAATTTTCAATCAATGGTGAAAGCGTAACATTTGAACGTTCTGCCATTGCACAAATTCGATTACATCTTGATTTTTAATATATGGAGGCATACGAGTGAGTCAAGAATTAATTCAAGCAGTTATGGTGCTGACAAAACAAAAAGGTTTTGCACCTGAGGTTATTTTTGAATCCCTAGAAGCTGCATTATTACAAGCATATCGTAAGGAACCACATTCTAATCCAGATGCGTATGTGGAATTGAATCGTGAAACTGGTGCTTATAAGGTAATGGCGAAGAAACAAGTTGTAGAAACTGTAGAATTCCCAGAAACCGAAATCAGCCTATTAGATGCTCGTAAAATCGATAAACGCTATGAAATTGGCGATATTGTTGAAGCAGATGTAACACCTGCTAACTTTGGTCGCAGTGCAGCTCATACAGCTAAACAAATGTTGATTCAACGTTTGAAAGAAGCTGAACGCAGTGTTGTATACGAAGAATATTATAGTCGTGAAGGCGATATCATTACGGGTGTTATTACACGCGTTGAAGGTAAAAACGTATATATCAATCTTGGTAAAACAGAAGCTATCTTACCTCCAACTGAGCAAATCGGTACAGAAACATATCATGAAGGGGACCGCATTAAATGCTATATCGTAGAGGTTAAGAAAACTACGAAGGGACCTCAAATCATGATTTCTCGTACTCATCCAGGCCTATTAAAACGCTTGTTTGAATTAGAAGTGCCAGAAATCTATGAAGGCGTAGTAGAACTTAAATCTGTAGCTCGTGAACCTGGTATGCGTTCTAAAATCGCCGTATATAGCCGCGATGAATCCATCGATCCAGTTGGTGCTTGTGTAGGTCCGAAAGGTCAACGCGTTCAACACATTGTAGATGAATTGCACGATGAAAAAATCGACATTGTAAAATGGGATGAAGATCCTGCCATTTATATTGCGAACTCTTTAAGTCCTGCAAAGGTAATCTCTGTAGATGTTAGCGAAGAAGAAAAATCTTCTTATGTTGTAGTACCTGATTACCAATTATCCTTGGCTATCGGTAAAGCTGGTCAAAATGCTCGCTTAGCAGCTAAATTGACAAACTGGAAAATCGACATTAAGAGTGAAACACAAGCTGCAGAAAATCCTTTTACAGGTTTTACAAGTACTGAAGCAGCGGAAAGTGAAGACTAATGAAAACCAAATCTCAACCTATGCGCACCTGTGTAGGCTGTGGTGAACCAAAGAGTAAGCGCGAGTTAATGCGTGTTGCTCTAAGCCCAGAAGGGACAATCAGTATCGACAGAACTGGTAAAGCCCCTGGTCGTGGTGCTTATATCTGTGCATCCATGGACTGTTTTGAGGCTGCGTATAAGGGTAAAAAACTAGAACGCTCTTTGAAGCATGCTGTATCAAAAGAGGTATATGAAGCATTGAAGCACGATTTGGAAGGTCATGAATAATTTCAGCATATGAATGAAGATAAAGTTTTAAATCTCTTAGGCTTGGCACAACGGGCCGGAAAATTGAGTTCCGGAGATTTCATCGTAGAGAAAGCGATGAAAAAGAAAACCCCTAAGCTTGTTCTATTAGCAGGTGATTGTGCGGCCAATAATGAAAAGAAATACATACAATTAGCAGAATTACATCATATCCCATTGCGTAAAGTCGGCAGTAAAGAAACATTAGGTACGGCTATAGGCAAAGAAGTACGTGTAGTGGTAGCCGTAGAGGATGATGGATTTGCAAAAGCATTACTAAAAGAGATTGATCAGTAAGAAGGGGGTATGTAGATGTCCAAAAAGCGCGTACATGAAATCGCTAAGGAATTTGGCGTTGAAAGTAAACAGGTTATTTCTATTTTGCAACAACATAATTTTAATGTTACAAAAGCCGTTAATACAGTAGATGATGCAGGTTATACTGTGGTGAAAAACCAGTTAGGTGGTAAATCTAATGGGGCCGATACAAAGGCAGCAGCTGCTCCTGCTAATCCAAGCAAACATGAAAAAGCTGCAACACCTAATAAAGCTGTAAAAACAGATAAACCAGCAAAAGAACAGAGCCATAAAAAAGAGGCTAAACATGATGATAAGAAACATGACGATAAGAAATCTAATGTTCGTCATGTACAAATTAATGAGCCTACTAAAAAACAAAATAATGGCCAAAAACAAGATGGTCGTAACCATCAAAAACAAGATCGTCCAAATGGTAATCAACAAGGCCAAAAGAATGATGGTCAACAAGGTCAAAAAAATGACAACCGTCACAATGGTAATGCAGATAACCGCAACCGCAATGGCCGTGTAGATAATCGCAACAATAATGGCGGTAACCAACAAAATGGCAATGATCGCCGCAATAAGAAAAATAAAAAAGGTAACAATCGCCCACAATCCTTATTGTCCACTTCCATGCAAAAGAAGAAAAATAAGGTAAAACATCGTAACGAGCAATACTTGCAACATAAAGCGGAAGAAGAACGTAAAGCACAAGAAGCAATCGCTACGGAAATCGAATTAAGCGGTCCTTTAACAGTAAAAGAATTAGCTGAAAAAATGGGCCGTGAAGTATCTGAAATCATCAAAAAATTGATGCTTTTAGGTGTTATGGCTAGCATTAACCAAGAGGTAGATGTTGATACAGCTACCATCGTAGCAGAAGATTTTGGTGTAACCGTAATAGAAGTAGAACCAGAAGAAGATCCTACAGATATCATCGAAATTGAAGATGCACCAGAAACATTGAAACCTCGTCCTCCTGTTGTAACTATCATGGGTCACGTTGACCATGGTAAAACATCCTTGTTGGACGTAATTCGTCAAACTAATGTAACAGCTGGCGAAGCAGGCGGTATTACACAACATATCGGTGCGTACCAAGTTCGTTACAATGACAATAAGATTACATTCCTTGATACACCAGGCCATGAAGCTTTCACAGCAATGCGTTTACGCGGTGCAAAATCTACAGATATCGCAGTTCTCGTAGTAGCTGCTGATGACGGTGTAATGCCTCAAACAATCGAAGCTATTAACCATGCTAAATCTGCAGATGTGCCTATTATCGTAGCTATCAACAAAATGGATAAACCAGGCGCTAACCCAGATCATGTTAAACAACAATTATCTGAACATGGTTTATTGCCAGAAGAGTGGGGCGGCGATGTTATCATGGTTCCTGTATCTGCTAAACAAAAACAAGGTATCGATGATTTGCTCGAAAATATCTTGCTCGTAGCAGAGGTTATGGAATTAAAAGCGAACCCTAACCGTAAAGCATATGGCGTAGTTATCGAAGCTCAACTTGATAAGGGCCGTGGTGCTGTATGTACAGTGCTCGTTCAAAAAGGTTCTCTTCGCGTAGGAGATACAGTTCTTGCTGGTACTGCATATGGTAAAGTTCGTGCCATGACAAATGAACGTGGAGAAAAGGTTAAGGTTGCTCGTCCATCTATGCCAGTCGAAATCTTGGGCTTCTCCGAAGTTCCACAAGCTGGTGAAATCATTTATGGTATGGATGATAATGAAGCACGTACAATCGCTGAAAAACGTATTGCTAAACAACGTGTACAAGAATTACAAGCTACTCACAAGGTTACATTGGATGATATCTTCAACCAAATTCAACAAGGTGAGTTAAAAGACCTTAACATTATCATCAAAGCGGACGTTCAAGGTTCCGTAGAAGCATTGCGTCAATCCTTGGAAGGTATTAAAAACCCTGAAGTTCGTATCGTTATCGTTCATGCTGCCGTAGGTGCTATTAACGAATCTGATATCATGTTGGCATCTGCATCTAATGCAATCGTAATGGGCTTTAATGTACGTCCAGATGCAAATGTTCGCCGTGCTGCGGAACAAGAAAAAGTAGATTTACGTACATATCGTGTCATCTATGATGCTATTAATGACGTTGAGTCTGCTATGCGCGGTATGTTGGCACCTCAATTTAAAGAGGTTGTCGTTGGTCGTGCAGAGGTGCGTCAAGTTATCTCCACACCTAAGGCCATCGTTGCTGGTTCTTATGTAACGGAAGGTCGTATTACGAACGATTCCGAAGTACGTTTGATCCGTGATGGTATTGTCGTATTTGAAGGTAAGGTTGATTCCTTACGTCGTTTCAAAGACGAAGTGAAAGAAGTTAAAACATCCTTCGAATGCGGTATCTCCTTGGAAGGTTACCGCGACATCAAGGAAGGCGACGTAATCGAAGCGTACTTGATGGAAGAAGTTGCACCTCAAATTTAGGAGGTTACTATGAGTGATGTTCGTGTAAGAAAATTACAAGAATTCATCAAACAAGAAGTAAGTCAAATGTTGATGCGTGGGTTGAAAGACCCTCGCATCGGCTTTACTACAGTTACCGATGTCCACGTGACAGGTGATTTGCGTGAAGCTACGATTTATGTTTCCTTGTTTGGTTCTGATAAAGAGAAAGAAGATACTCTTATCGCTTTAAAACATGCATCTGGCCATGTGCGTACCGAGCTTGGCAAGGTATTAAAATTGCGCCATATTCCAACGATTACCTTTGATAAGGATACATCTTTGGATTACAGCATGCATATTGAATCCCTTTTGAATGAAATCAAAAAGGATGAAGAAACAAATTAACACAAAGGATACAGAACATGAGTAAGATCACAATTAATCAATTACACATGGCTCTGTGTGAAGCTAATTCTATAATGCTCACTGTCCACGTACGACCAGATGGCGATGCTATTGGTTCTATGGTTGCCTTTTATGAGGCTCTCGTAGCGCAAGGCAAAACTGTGTATATGGTCGTGGATGATGTAATACCTGAAAAATATTCCTTTTTATCGTATATCGATCAAATTAAGGATGTTGCCTATTTTGAAACACATCCTGTACAGGTTGATATGCTAATGGTATTAGATGCTAGCACGTATGAACGGATTGGCCGCGTAGGTGCACTCTTTAGTGCACCTATTTTTAATATAGATCATCATATTTCTAATTCAGAATTTGCAGATCATTTATATTTAAAACCTGATTTTGCGGCTACTGGTGAAATTATTACGGACTTGTGCGAACAATGGAATTGGCCTATTACAGAGTCTATGGGCAATGCTCTTTATATGGCGATTGCCACCGACTGTGGATTCTTTAAATTTAGCAATACTACAGCTAATACACTTAAAATGGCTAGCCGTTGTGTCGCTGCTGGGGCTCGCCCTAATGTTATTTCCGAAACGATTGAGGCCGTAAGTGCAGCACGTCTTGAATTAACGAAACAGGTAATGCAAACTATTGCTTTTTATAAGGATAATAGCGTTGCTACTATCGAGCTATCTCCAGAGGTTATGTCTAAATTAGGCGACGATACAGATGGATTCGTCGACATTATTCGTAATGTAGATACTGTTGATGTGGCCATTTTATTGAAAGGTGAAAGCCCAAATCGCACGCGTATCAGCCTTCGATCTAAGGGGACAGATGTGAATGCTATTGCTAATCATTTTGGCGGTGGCGGTCATATACGTGCTGCTGGTTGTACCATAGAAAGTTCTATCGATGAGGCTAAGTCTCGTCTATTGGAGGTTATCAAATAATGGATGGAGTGTTGCCATTTTTAAAACCTCCTGGTATTACTAGTCATGATGCTGTAGGTATATGTCGTCGCATTTTAAAAGAAAAACGAATTGGTCATAGTGGCACATTGGACCCTATGGCCTATGGTGTATTGCCTATCTTTTTGGGTAAGGCCACACGTCTCATTGAATACACAGATGGATTTAATAAGACCTATGTAGCAGAATGTAAATTTGGTACCTTTACTGACACTGAAGATAGTACGGGACAGCCGGTATTACCTGACGATTATATGAATCTCACTAGTGGCGTTACATTACTGGCGGATCACTCTACAATTAATGAACGATTGATACCGCCAACGTGGGATGAATTATCATCAGTGCTATCTAGATTTGTTGGCACACAAGAGCAACGCCCATCCAAGTACTCGGCTATAAAAATTAATGGTATACGGGCTTATGAATATGCACGTAAGGGGATACCTGTAGAGTTACCAATGCGAACCATTACAATTTCTAATATTGAATTGGTAGCCTATGGTTTTCCTTATTTTACAATTCGTGTCACCTGTTCTGGTGGTACCTATATTCGTTCGTTGTTACGTGATATATGTATTCAATTAGGCATTCCTGGGACAATGACTTCCTTGGCAAGAAATTGTGTGGGGCCTTTTGATATTCAATCTGCCTATATAGCGGAGGAATTAACGATTCACGGTGAAAAATTGTTGTTGCCTACGGATATTGCGGTATCTCATCTTTCAAAAGTGGACGTAGATAGTGTACAATTAAAGATGATGGTACAAGGTAAGGAATTACCAATCGTAGAGGCCTTTTCTCATACGATTCCATCTAACAAGTATAGAGCTTATGGACCTCATGGGTTTGTAGGCATTCTAAAACGAACGAAACATTCACTTAAAGTGGACAAAAATATTTTTATTGAAGGATAAGTATGAAACATTTACACTCGTTTGATGAATTACGTCAAATTAATCGTAAAATCGTATACGCATTAGGCACATTTGATGGTGTACACCGTGGTCATCAACGGGTCATTGGTAATGCAATAGCAGAGGCTAAGGCGCATGATGCCGTTACGGTTCTCGTCACATTTAGTGCGCATCCTATGACTATATTGCGACCTGGAGATGTTCCTAAACGGGTATTATCTGCCGATATTATGGATGAAATCTTAGAATCTCTAGAGGTAGATTATATCTTACGATTGCCTATGAATTTGGACATATTCAATATGTCACCTGATAAATTCTTAGACGCTCTTTGTGGTGATATAGATGTTGTAGGTATCGCAATTGGTACTAACTTTACATTTGGTGCCAAAGGGGCTGGCAATCCTCAGTTAATGCGGGAACGTTTGTCTGCAAAAGGGATTCATATCATTGTTGAACCTTTGCTATCTACAGAAGAAGGTCCTATTTGTAGCACGAATATACGTAAGGCTATAGAAGAAGGACATATGGAACAAGCGGCGGCTTGGCTCGGACGTCCATACCAGTTTAGAGGTATCGTCATAAAAGGCGATCAACGAGGCCGTACATTAGGATTTCCAACAATTAACTTTTTATTGCCCAATGAGATGGCAATCCCACCTGATGGGGTATATGCTAATCGGGTTTGTATAGATGGCATTTGGTATGATGGTGTTGGAAATATAGGGGATAATCCAACTTTCAAAAATCAATATCATCGATGTGAAGTACATGTATTTGATTTTGACCAAGACGTATATGGTAAAGAAGTTACTGTTCAATTTATATCATATATACGCGGTGAGGTTAAATTTAATAATTTGCAAGAATTGATCGACCAAATGAAGGTCGATGAGGAAACAGCAATTCGGATTTTACGTAATAACCCATAAGGGGGAACTATGGATATTAAAGACGCACGCAAACAAATAGATACTATTGATGCACAGTTAGTAAACTTATTTGAACAACGTTTATCTATCATTAAATCAATTGGTAAATATAAGGATGAACATCATTTACCACTGATTGATGAAGAACGGGATCATGAGATCATTTCTAGTCTTAAAACTGAATGTGACGATTCACGTATGTTGACATATATTGAATCCTATATGAAGGATGTTATTTCGATTAGTAATGAGTTCTTAAAAGAACACATGCATAAGCATATTTTCCTAATTGGTATGCCTGGTGCCGGTAAAACTACGGTTGGCAAAATGTTAGCTAAAGAATTAGGACGAGATTTCTATGATTTGGATCAAACGATTCAAGATAAAGTGGGGAAAACCGTACAAAATATCTTTATCTATGATGGAAAAGATGCATTTAGTAAGTATGAATACGAAACCATTAAAGAATTGATTCATAATAAACCATCTGTTATTGCTACGGGTGGTGGCACAGTGACATCTGAAAAAATTGTAAATCTCATGAGAAATAATGGTTTAGTTGTCTTTGTTAATCGCGACGTCAACCATATTCTCGATGACTTGGATTTAGAAATTCGTCCACTTGTGAAAGAAAGTATTGAATATATTTTCAATGTTTACGAGGAACGTTATCCTTTATATGAAAGTGTAGCTCATATTAAGATTGGCAATGAAGGCAGCATTACTGATGCTGTTCAAGAAATTATCGAAGCATTACCTAATACGGAGAAATAATGGAAGTATTACGAGGATTTGTATACCGAATTATATATCAGAACACACAGAACACGTATTGTGTATTTCTTGTGAAAGATTATAATGAGGAATACATTACTTGTACTGGTCGCTTTGAAGCCCCAAAAGAAGGGGAAGATATTGAGATTAAAGGCCGTTATGTAGAACATCAAAAATATGGCATTCAGTTTGATGCATCTAGTATAGAAAAATTAAAACCCGATAATATGGGTGCTGCTAGAATGTATTTGATGAACTTAGGCATAAAGGGATTAGGCGAAAAATCTATAGAGAAAATCTGTGATTATTTCGGCCTCCGGTTATTAGATGTACTGCGTGAAGAACGGCCAGAAGAAATTAAAGATGTGCCAGGTTTACGCAAAGGCGTTAAAGAGGAATTGTATAATACCTTACTCGGTGAAGGTATATTATCCGATTTAAACCATTTCTTTGAGTCTCATCAAATTTCTTCTAAATGGTCTCGCACTGTGTACACATATTATGGTGCATCCTCTATAGATGTCATACAGGATAATCCTTATAATTTATTGCGTATTGCCCCAGATATGTTGTTCAATACGGCTGATACATTAGCTATGAATTTAGGGCTTGATGCTGATGACGAGCGACGATTAGAGGCTGGTGTAAACTGGATTTTAGGGAATTTAGATAATCAAGGTCATACGTGTTTACCTGTCGATGAATTGATAGGGCGTACCTACGATTTATTGCAAGTAGATGCAGATTTAATAGCTAACCATATTGACTCATTACTTTCTCAAGCTATCATGTATAGTACCTATTATGATGATATACTCTATGTATATCCACCTGAAATGTATGTATCTGAAGTAGAAGGTGTACACTATACGCGTGATTTCTTAATTGAAGCTGATCCTATATCTCTAGATATTCCAGATTTTATTGAGCGATTTGAAGCAGATAATCATATTACCTTTGGCCCTGAACAGAAGGAAGCTATAGAATTATCATTTTTTGAAAAATTTTCGCTTATTACCGGTGGACCTGGCACTGGTAAAACTACGATTATTAAAGCCTTAGTTAAAGGTTTTCAATTAGGTGGATTAGGACGTATTATTCTTTGTGCCCCAACGGGACGCGCAGCAAAGCGTTTAACAGAGGCCACTGAGTTTGAAGCCACAACTATACATCGCTTGCTCATGCCTGTAGCTGGCAGTGATTCCTATGATTTTACTAAAAATGAAGATGATCCTCTTGATATAGATGTTATTATCATCGATGAAGCATCCATGCTCAATGTGCGATTGTTTTATTCTCTAATGTCAGCGATTCCTCGTGAGGCCCATGTTATTATCGTAGGCGATGTGGATCAGCTGCCTCCTATAGGTGCTGGATTCGTATTGAAAGATTTACTTGATAGTGATATGGTTCCGTATACGCGATTACAACATATTTATCGTCAAAGTTCTGGTAATAGTATCGTCGATAGTGCGTATGCTATTAACCGTGGTGAAATGCCAAATCTTGATACGACTAGTGATGAATTCACTTTCATTTCCGTTAACTCTCTTGGTGATATGATGAAAGCCATCGTTGATGTGTATAAACGGGAAAAAGAATTTGTCGATGATGAACTTGATATTCAAATCATTTCGCCTATGCGTAGAGGTAAGGCTGGCAGTACAAGTATATCTCAATATGTGCAGCAATCCGTAAATCCTCCAGATAGTTATAAAGGAGAAGTGCGTGTTAATGGAATTACATTCCGCGTTGGTGATAAGGTAATTCAAGTTCTTAACAATTATGAATTAGAAGTTTTTAATGGTGAAATCGGCGTTATTTATGCCATTACCAAATCTGATATCTGCATTCGCTTTATTCATAAAGAGGTTCGCCTATCTATTGATGAAGCGCATATGATTATGCCTGCTTATGCTATAACAGTTCATAAAAGTCAAGGCAGTGAATATGGTGTTGTTATTATACCATTTGTTCCTATGTACGGTGGTATGTTACAACGGAACTTACTCTATACTGCCGTGACAAGAGCCAAGCGAAAGGTTATCATGATCGGTACAAAGAGTTCTGTAGAGCGTGCTGTTAAAACGGTTAATGGTGAAGAACGATATACATTATTTAAAGAACGTTTACAAGGAAGATGTGATGGATAATGAATCTATTTGATTTTTTATTTCCTCCTGTTTGTCCTCATTGTGGTACCCATGTACAACAACAAGGGGATTGGTGTGATGCTTGTATTGAAGAAGTTCTACATGTAAGACAAGTGCCATCTAAATTACTGTCCTCGCTAGATTCTGTTTGGATTCTAGCTGACTATCGAGGTGGTATTAAATCCATGATATATGACGTTAAATTTAACGAAAAAAAGGAGCAGTCCAAAGGGGCTGCTCCTTTTTTAGCATCGTACAACTTGAGGATGCACGATTATAGGCCTCATTATGTGATTCCTATACCATCAAGTGCAGAAAAAAAGAAGGTTAGAGGATATAATCAGGTGGATTTATTTTTTTATGATTGGGTGTTGTCATTTTCAAATTCTAATCGTATTGATGGTAGAAGCAGCGATGACAGTGTAAATGGAGTTATGGAATATAATACTGAAAAAGAGGTCTGTTATAAATGGTTTGATTGTTTATATAAAATGGATACCCATAAAGAAATGTGGAGCTTATCTGGTAGTGAACGTCATAGCACAATCGATAAGGCATTTATGTGGAAGGAAACTTGCGATTCCTCGTTGTTATATGATAAGCGGATTTTATTAGTTGATGATATATTTACGACAGGAGCTACCTTAGAGTCAGCTGCACGAATACTAAGAGCATATCATCCTCAATATATTGAAGCATTGACATTAGCTAGTGGTAGTTTTTAAAAATAAAAGGCTGTAATAGATTTTTGTTCTATTACAGCCTTAATTATGTTGTTTAACCTAGTACATCGATAAATGCTTTTACAACATCTGGATCAAAGAGGGAACCAGATGCGCTAAACAATTCTTCTTTTGCTTTAGCTTTTGTTTTTGCCCAAAATTCAGTGGATGGATTCACAGTGGAATCATAGTAATCCGCAACAGCAATGATCCGTGCCCCAAGTGGAATGTTGGCGCCACGTAAATGTTTTGGATATCCGGAACCGTCCCATTTTTCATGATGGTAACGAATATATGATAGGATTTGTTGACAACATGGATAGTTTTCAATCATATTAGCACCACTAGCAGCATGTTGTTTATACTTTGACATTTCTTGCTTGTTCAAGTATGGTGCTTTTTGAATCATCGCATTAGGAATCATCAAAAGACCTACATCATGTAATAGTGCAGCATGACGGATTTGTTCAATTTCATTTAATGGCAATCCCATTTTTGCAGCAATACTAACTGCATAATTGGAGACTTGTACAGAGTGTGTATACAAGTGATAACTTTTCATTTGTATCATTTGTAATAGTTGAGCACTAATGGCCTCTAAACTATCTTTCTCCAGTTCATACAGCCCGGACGGCTGCATCAATGATAACATAAACATAATAAACCCCTCTACTATACAAATATGTAAAGTCCCAACCCCAAGGACTTTACATCGTACAACTTATAGTCCGTTCTTCTTTAACAGTATTCGTATTATACAACAATTTTTATGCTTTGTGTATCGGTATAATGTTTGGTTTTTGAATAGGTATTCATATTTAGCATAATAGAAAGTGTTGACAAAAAAGGAATGCATTAAGAATGGGATGTAAAAATCGTGTTTTAAGAATTATAATAGAAAAATGAAGAATTATTTTATATTCCTATTCCTATTTTCTATACATTGAAATTAAGGCTTGCATTTTTTATTCTCACAACAGTGATATTGATAAACACATATGTTTGTATTAACTGCAAATAATAAAGATATAGACATAGATATAATTTATAATCTATAATATTAAAATACGGGTCTGTGGTTGTAAGTCGAGGCCAGTCGCAGGCAAAACGATCCACATAAGCAGTCCAAAGGGCTGTGAGCATGGTGCGGCTTAGATGTAAGTCCTGCCGGGAAACCGAGAGGAGTAGTAGTGGGGGGCTATGGGCTTATGAGCGAACCTTCCAGCAGGCGAGTGTGGGGGCAAAGACCAGGTCAGCCGTATACGGGCACATGAGGCTTTTCTCATGTGCTTTTTTCTTTTTATACATCTGTATATTAAAAAATCTATAGAAAACCACTACCTATGGGAAAGTTATTATACATTGATATTATAATTATACAATGAGTGCATAAAAATAAAATGCAAATATAGTGATTTATTGATGTCTAAGAATTTTCTATACAAAATTGTTGACATAATTATACTAAGTGATATACTAGTGTAATAAAAATATTTAGTTTAGTGAACGAGGATGATTTGATGTTAAATAGGAAGTTAAAAAAATTAATCATTGGTGGTTGTATGTTAGTATTGGCTGGTACTGTAATTGGCGGTTGTGGAACTTCTACACAAACAACTTCTAATAAATTAATCGTTGGTACTAATGCCACATTTGTTCCATTTGAATTTAAAGATGAAAAAACTCAAGACTATACAGGCTTTGATATTGATCTTATTCGTGCCATCGGTAAGCGTATCAATAAAGATGTAGAGCTTAAGAATGTTGCCTTTGATGCTTTAATTCCAGCGTTAAATACACATGATATTGATGTAGCAGCATCTGGTATGACTATTACAAAAGCTAGAAGTGAAAAGGTGTTATTCTCTTCTCCATATTATGAAAATGCACTTGCTGTAGTATATAAAGATGGTGCCAATATTACATCCCTTGATGATCTTAAAGGTAAAAAGATTGCTGCTCAATTAGGTACAACTGGTGCTGATTTAGCTCATAAAATTGAAGGTACTACTGTAAAAGAGTTTGACCATAGTAATGAAGCTTTGTTAGAATTACAAAATGGCGGTGCTGATGCAACTGTAATTGACTTGCCGGTAGCTCAATTTTATAGTACTAAACATCCAGACCAACATATTAAATTTATGGCATATCCAAATACGAAAGAATATTTGGGCTTAGCAATCAATAAAGACAACAAAGACTTGCAAGAACAAATTAATAAAGCAATCGCCGATATGAAGGCCGATGGTGAATTTAATACATTATATAAAAAATGGTTTAATGTAGATGCACCAGCTGATATGCCAGTAGTGTTAGAATTTAAATAATAGGAGAGATTATGAGTTTTAATTGGGGGTTAATTGCGGATAATTTACCGCTCTTGCTACAAGGTGCTCTAGTGACTGTAGAAATTACAGCCATGTCTGTAGGTTGTGGCTTTTTTATCGGTCTTTTAGTATCTTTAGCAAATTTATCTAAATTTAGATTAGTTAGATTGCTTGCAAAATGTTATGTAGATATCATTCGTGGTACACCATTACTGGTGCAAATTTTCCTAATCTATTTTGCCTTGCCTATGATTACAGGTCAACGGATTGATCCATATATTGCGGCTGTTACCGCATGTAGTATTAACTCTGGTGCTTATGTATCTGAAATTTTCCGTGCTGGTATTCAATCTATTGATAAAGGTCAAATGGAGGCTGGTCGTTCTCTTGGTTTAACTTGGGGACAAACCATGCGTTACATCATTATGCCTCAAGCTTTTAAAGCAATTATTCCTCCGTTAGGGAACGAATTTATTGCCATGTTGAAAGATTCCTCTTTAGTTTCTGTTATCGGTTTCGAGGAGTTGACACGTCGTGGTCAATTAATCATTGCTAAAACCTATGCATCCTTTGAAATCTGGGGTACGGTTGCTGTGATTTACCTTATTATGACAGTGACTATCTCACAATTAGTTGGATATCTTGAAAGGAAATATAGCATTAAATGATTAAATTAGAAAATGTACATAAATCTTTTGGTAAAAATGAAGTACTAAAAGGTATTAATTTACATATTAAACAAGGTCAAGTAGTTGTAATCATCGGCCCTTCTGGTTCTGGTAAAAGTACGGTACTGCGCACTATGAACTATTTAGAGGAACCTACATCTGGTAAGGTTATCGTAGATGGCATGGATCTTTCTGATAAGAAAAAGTTAAATGACGTTCGTGCTGAAGTAGGAATGGTATTCCAAAACTTTAATTTGTTCCCACATATGACAGTTATGGAAAACCTTACCTTAGCACAAACTAAGGTTCGTAAAACATCTATGGAAGAGGCTAAGAAGATAGGTCAAGCTTTACTTGATCGAGTAGGCTTGGCGGATAAAGCCAATGCATACCCTGATTCTTTGTCAGGCGGTCAAAAGCAGCGTGTTGCTATTGCTCGTGCTTTAGCTATGAAACCAAAAGTAATGCTTTTTGATGAACCTACTTCAGCTCTTGATCCTGAAATGGTTAGTGAAGTGCTAGATGTTATGAAGTCTTTAGCTGAGGAAGGTATGACGATAGATCGGA
>OASU01000121.1_pt1 | contig 60524 bp, 78 predicted proteins | sample 1475801 | NCBI WGS metagenome assembly OASU01 (sample SAMEA2579919, study PRJEB22360) | human gut metagenome | biome: human gut; feature: human-associated habitat; material: faeces | place: Denmark | collected 2008/2010 | reverse complement strand
TTAAACCATTGGTACTAAAGGATTTATACAACCTTACCCATTCACCACTAATATAGTTAAGGTAATTTTAGGTTATCACTTACTCTTCCAACGCTTTACACCACCTCACCCATTCACCCTTAAGGTCGATTAAAAATAAACTAAAAAAGACCTCACCCAAATTTTCCTATTCAGCAGTGAAGTCTTTATGGATAAAATAGGTTATATTATAATAAATTATTACTATACATTACATATACAAGATTATATACATAATAATTACATAATCATTGAAAATTTACAAAATTAGGCTAAAGGACTAATCGCTTAGAGACTGTAGGTAAGAAGACTAAAGTCCTGTGAACTAAAATGAGTGGCTATTAGGTAATGACTTAGAATAACGGTGATAGCGGATGAACTCCCTAAGGCTATTTGAGTACTCTCTTGTGGTCTTAGGATTATTGTAAAGACTATCTAGCTTGCTAAGGATTGTGTTGAAGAAGAAGTCTATAGGATGTGTATGAGAGCTATCTAAGATGAGCTGTATACGATCTGTGATGACTGGCTTGCTATTTCTGAATGTGATGTAGTAAGCATGATCTGTGGGGAATTTATCCTGAATGAAGTCTCTTAGAAGATTGTACCTTGTGTACTTACGAATACGAGATGTGATGACCATTTGATAATCAGGATACTCTCTCACTACTGTGGTATTGTGTTCATAGTGTGCTAGTAACCAACGCTTAAGGTATTTCTTATAGGCTTCTCTTTTCTCCTTCATTCCTTCTTCCTGTGTGAGAAGATAATCCGAGTACTTATCAGGAGTGATGAACTCCTCACCTATTGCTAACCTGATGATCTTAGGGGTTAATAGATTACTACCTGATGCAAATGAGAAGAAGTTCACAGGTAGCTTAGTGATAATTTGAAAGTCAGTTACCCTTAAGTCGTTATAGCTGTTATACACTGTTGAATAGGCAAAGCTGACTACTTCCTGTGGAGAATAGTCCTCAGCAAGACATCTAAGAAAGTCCATTGTGTAACCTCTACCAAGGTTGTTATAGAGTTTCATGTATTTGAAGGCATGAAGCTTCATAACGAATACATCTCTACCCACAAGTTCATATAGTGGTTTACGGTTGTAGGCTATATCATCATACTCCACTGTGACTCCTAAGTAATGACACAGGAATAGCCTAATATTTTCCTTAAGTGTGTACTCAACTACCTTTTTATTCTCCATTTTCTTAGCTAACTGATAAAAATGACCAGGAACTACTGAATGACAGTCAATTCCTTGGTTATTAAAGGCTAAATTACAGATTTTGCTGATTTCCATATATACCTCCTGTGTGTTTTAAACTATCCTAACACATTTTTACCATATAGTCAATATTCACAGGAAGAAATTAGCTGGTTTTCTGTGAAGTGTATTTACTCATTTATTATTGGAGTCAATTACTATCTTGTATAAGATAATTATTAATAATATTAGTTAATATCTTATACTAAATAGTTATAGACCCCTAATGATAATCTTGATGATCCTGTGGACTAACACTGTGATTTCACTATTAGGGTCTATCCCTATATTGTATAAGATACTTACTTAATACTATATACTTAAGGATATAAGTAATTATCTTATCTAAAATAGTTATGAACCCCAATGCTATTTGACACAGGTTCACAGGTGTGATACACTTTAGTCATGAAGATACTAAGTTTAGATTTATCATCTAAGAGTTCAGGATATGCTATACTGAATGATGGTAAAATAATTGACTATGGAACTATCAAGAGTGATGACAAGGATTTTGTGATTAGAGGTCATTATATGGCTGAGTTTGTAAGATTATTGTTTGCTAAGTATGGTAGTTTTGATGTTGTAGTGATTGAAGAGCTGAAAGTCCTTAAAAATCAGAAAGTACTAGCAATGCTAGGTATTATTCAAGGAATGGTCATTAGAGAGTGTTTTAATTCACAGGTGGAGTTTGTTATGCCTACTGTGTGGAGAAAGCCTTATGGACTAAATGGTAAGCGAGAAGAGGCTAAACAGAAGGCTATTCAGCTATGTAAGGATAAAGGACTAGAAGTAAGTACAGATGATGAGGCTGAAGCTATTATTCTAGGGAAATATTTCTCAAAAAGGGTTGACAGTAACCTATCTGTGTGATATACTAATTGTACTCTTAAACGAAGGGCAATGTAATTGTCCCTCCTGTGTGTATGATGAAGTGGCTTAACATAAAGATTTATTAGAGGTTGCAATATGATTAAGTTTGATGATAATTACTCAGTAGATGAGTATGGTAATGTGTATAGCCACAAGTATGGAAAACTTAGAAAGTTAAAACCATACATAAATAAAAGAGGTTATATCATGTACAGATTAAGAGTGGATGGTAAAACTATCCAATACTCAGGACATCATCTTAGTTATTTTGTAAATGTAGGCAAATTTGACACTAGTGATGGTCTACAGATAGACCATATAGATGGCAATAAGCTAAATAATCACTACAGTAATCTCAGAAGAGTTACTGCTAGTGAAAATGCTAGAAACCCTAATACTATAACATACGGAAGGCAATGCACAAACAAACTAAATCTTGATGTTGAAGAGATTAGAAGTTTGGTTAAGCGTGGTTATTCTCAAACAGAGATAGCTAAAATGTTTAATTGTTGCAGAGCTACCATAAGAAACTATCTTAAAGGTTATAGTATTAAGGACAAAGCATCTTCTTACTACAGAGTAAGAAAATGTCCTCATAGCCAAGTCTGGTAAGGCTCTAGATTGCAACCCTAGGAACGTTGGTTCAAATCCGACTGGGGACTTACCTCTAATATTTCTCCATTCGTGGGTTCGAATCCCACTACACACTTTGGTAATTACCCATTACCTTTCCTTTCTTAAATGCCCTAAAATTGTGAGAGGTCTTAGGGCTATTGCGGTGGATACCATTGGTTGATTACTCCTTATGAGGAAAGAGGGTTTCAGCACCCTCCTCTTATACCCTTAGTTCAACTGGATAGAACACATGCCTTCTAAGCTTGCAATACAGGTTCAAGCCCTGTAGGGTGTATAATAATTTTTGGAGGTACTTTGTTGTGACTAAACATAGCAAATTATACTCTGAGACTATGCGAGAGCTTAGCTTGCTTGATGAAGACTCTCTCAAACTATATCAAATGCGGTGGGGACTGATTGATGTAGATGAGGTTATCGTCAACAAGGTAGGCTTTGCTGTGTATAATAACATACCTCCTGCTACACCTGTGGCTAAGAACGCTATGCTTCAGATCATGGCTTCTTATGAGAATAGCTTTGACCGTAAAGAATGGGCTGACCGTATCGAAGGTAAAGCAACACAAACTACTGTCAATGTTAATCATGACACTAAAGAAGGTGTTGAGGAGCTTAAGAATTATACTAAAGCTAAATTGGATGAACTATTTGGAGATATGTAATGGCTTCACATAATCCACAAGAGCATCTGTTTGATAAGCATATTCAGTCTGTGAAAGAACTGATTGAGAAATTTGTGACTTCTGTAGTGTATGGTGGGGATTATATTACAGCAGAAGCAGAAATTATTAATTATCTCACAGACATGTACTCAGAGTCGTTTTTAGGAGAAGTTGATTATATCTTAGATGTTCTAGGATATAATGTGACTCCTCAAAACCTTATTGAAGTCAGAAACAAGGTAGATACCACAGCTTTTGTGAGAAGTAATCGTCACAGACTCAAGGATATCTTTCGAGATCACAGAAAGAGTATTCAGAAGCTAGTTGAAGATAACAGAGACACAATGAGTAAGGAAGATATTCTTAATACCTATTGGAGCAATATTGATAGACTAGCTATTAGTGAAGTTCAGATGGGTATTGAGAAAGCTTCAGTGCAAAGCTCTAAGCTGTTTGAAGATGTCACAGGGGTTAAGCTCCTTAAAACATGGAACGCTATAGGGGATGACAAAACTTGTCCTATCTGTAGAGCTATGGATGGTCTAACCATTCCTGTGACTGAAAGCTTTCAGGCTGTTGCTCCTTCAGCATCTATTTCTGAAGAATTAAGCTACACAGGAGGAGATATAGTATATGCACACCCAAGATGCAGATGTTGGGTCACTTATTCAGAAGCGTAAGGTTCTATCGAACAAAGAGAAGCTAAGTATTCTTTTAGACCAAGTAACTCCTCAGGATCAACTTAAGGATGCTGTGAAAGGTAAGATACCTAAGCACTTTAAGAGGAATACCATTAGAGAGAGACATGGTTTTGAGAAAGAGCTAGAATACTATAAATTAGGGTATACTACAGCACTTTCTGAGTTCAACATAGAATTGTGGTGGTCCCAAGCTGTTCAGTTTGGGGCTTTCCTTAGTGGTGACTATAAAACAGGCTACTGTGTAGCTACACCTCGTTATGGTAAGTCTTTCCTTTGTGGTATTATGTCTAATCACTTTGCCTATGAAGGTGAGAACTGCTATGCTGTAGGTTCTACACAAGAGTATTCAGGGATTATCATTCAGCATGCAAGAGAAATTCTTGTTAAGGCTCACCCTGATGTTAAGGCTATGCTATCCTTTGATGAGAAGGATGTCACTTCTGTGGATAAGAGACTTAAGCGTGGTTTGTCATCATTCTCTAGTGAAGGTTTCTCTTTTAGGAATGGTGGTAAGCTAGAAGGTCTATCAGCAGGTTCAAACTTTACTGATCCTTCTAAAATCCACGTTATTGGTCGTGGTGGTAATATGTTTGGAGATGAAGCTTCAGATATTTCACCTATTGCCCTTGGTCACATGGGACGTAGAGAATTTGAGTCAGATGATGGACGAAAGCTCATCATGTACTTAATCTCAAACCCACGATCACTCAATAGCTTCTATGACTTCATGACAAATGAAGAGCTTGCAGATGATGAGTTCATTATGTGGCTAGATGTTGTCACAGCTATGGAAGAAGGCAGTATTAAATACACAAAAGAAGAACTGATGAGATCACAGTTTACAATCACTGAGGACTCAATCAGGGAAAACCTTTTGTGTGAGTTTCCTACTGAGAGATCATCATTCTTTGATGCACCTCCTGATATTCTTGAGTCATTTGACATGAAGACTGAAGGATTAGACTTCTTCTTAGGAGTTGATAGTGCCTATAAAGGTGCTGACAGTATTCAGGTGACTATTTCTGCTGTTGATAAGAAAAACCACTTCACCACTATTGACACTAAGGATATTAAGCCTGCTGAGTGGATAGATGGTATCACAGCTATTGATATTGTGGATAAGATAGTGACAATAGCCAACACACTTAAGGTTAAAGCTATTGGAATTGACTCAGGTGGTGGAGCACACATAGTACAGCCCTTAAAAATGCGAAGATTATCAGGACAGCTCAAGTGCCCTGTGTATGATATTAACTTTGGCGGTAAACCTACTGAGATTAAGGTTATTGCCAAGGATCCAAGTGCTGAATATGCCTTCAACCGAAGAGCTGAGATGCACTTAATGTTAAGAGGTATGATGGAAGCTAAGAGAGTTTCCTTTGTACGTAAGGTTTGGGATGCTATATCAAGACAGATGTCCTTTGTATCTGAAATTCAGAAACCTGAGGATAGAAAAGTCAAGATTAGACCTAAGGCTGAAATTAAGAAATTGCTAAGACAATCTCCTGACGAACTGGATAGTGTATTGTTATCTATCCACGTAGCAGAATTGTTTTACCTGGGAGGTTCCTAATGGTATGTGGAAAATGTCGTAAGGATGAGTGCGGTGGAGACTGTGCAATGGACCGCTACTTCAAGGGTGATTACAAAGACAGGTTAATCTATGCAAGCTCAGGCTTCAGAGGTATATCTGTCCGTGAAACACTTGAAGATATTGAGAAACTTGCTTTAGATCTACCTGATGTTGATTATATCCTAGACAATATTGTGAATTATATGTTCACAAACAGCTTGACTACAGATAACTTTAAAAAGGATGATATTCTTAGAGAGTATCTGTATTCTCAGAACTTTAATGGTCAAAGAAACTATGATGTACTCAAGCAGGTTGCTAAAGGGTATAGAAAATATGGTTACTATGGTCTCTTAAGAACTAAAGACGGTCTTGTAGGGATTCATCCAAAGGATATTTTAGCCTGTGTGATTGATTACCCTCAAAAACCTGTGCTGAGACAGACTTTAGCTTATTTAATCAAGAATACTAATGTTTATCAGACACCTTATGACCAAAAGACAGGTAATCCAAGAACTGCAACAGATTACTCTGAAGAAGATATTAAATTAATCCTTAAGGACCCTAAGAAGTATGAAAAAGATGTAATGGTTGTCACAAGTGATGAGTTTGCTTGTGTGAGACTAGATACTTCACAGACTTTCTGTATGAGTCCACTTCTACGTGATAGAAAACGTGTTGAGCTTATTCTTAACATTCTAAACCGTATGAACTATGATATTTCTCGTAATGGTATTGGTACTATTGCACTTCAGGCTAAAGATACCCTGGAAGAGCAAGTACAAGAGAGTGTTGAGCAAGGAACTGCTTTTGAGAGTGGAGAATTGCTTGATCTAGGTCGTACAGCCAAAGAAGAACGTAATCAGAAGATTATTGAGGATATTGAGAAGTTTGCTGAAAAGCTTTCCGAGACTGAGTTCAATGATGCTATTGTGTACACAGGGAACTTCCAAAACTTAGAACAGCTTGAGCGTGATACTAAGGCTACAGACTTCCTTGACTATCTATCCATGTATGTTCCTGCTATTATCTGTCGTATGTTTGGGGTTCCTCCTAGACTATTTGACTCAGATAAAACAGTATCTAATATTGGTACTCACAGTATCATTGATAATGCTATGAAGAACACAATCATCCCTATGAGAGATCACTTCCTTGGTCAGATTGTGCATCTTCTTCAGAAGGCTACTGGATTAAAAGAGCATATCAAGTTTGATAGCTATGAGTTCGCAAGTAGTTACAACTACAACAATGATATCTACATTCTTGATGTATATGACAGATTGAAGGATATCGACAATGATATGGCTGAAGCCTATCTAGCTAAAAACTTAATTGTGTAAGGAGAAAACATGTCAGAAAAGATTTTAAGCATTGAAGAGCTTGCAAAAATGCAGGATAGCTTTATTGAAGCTACACAAACTGACACACCTGTAGCTGTCCAAACACCAACTAGTTCAGTTGTGAATGGTGAGCCTACAAAGATTGGATCTACAGAACCTAAAGATTATACTTTAGTCTTCTACCTTCCAGTTCCAAAAGAAGGAGCTCCTGCTGGTGCTGAAATTGTAATGGATGGTAAAGCATACAAGCAAGTAGTTCATGCTGAGGAAAAATTTGTTTCTCCTCGTATTGCACGTAAGGTTAGACACTATGCTTCTACACTTGCTTTGGCTTTCACTGATCTTAAAGAAGATGGTTCTTCTGAGATCTACACAGTGGAAGACTTAATCAAAGTGTATGAAGTATTTGATGATAATGTTATTGACGCTTGTGAAAAACTTCTTGGATCAGTTTTAGGAGTAAGTGACTCTCTTATCCAGTACATTACAGATCAGTCATTGATTGATAACTGTGCCAAGATTTTGGAGAATAATCCTTCATTTTTTCAAGCTGATTAGTTACCTGGTAAGATATCAGTGGGCTTACATTCAAGGTTTAGTAAAACCTAGAGATGAGTTCACTGGTCTTGCCTATGAAGAGATGGTTCCTGTGTCTCTAGATGAGATAACTGAACAGGTACTAGCTGTTTGTAAAGAATACAATATTAGTTATGAACATGCTATGGATAAGATGTACTATCCTGATATAACTGTTATGTATGCTAAGATGGCTAATGAAAATGCTTTCAAGACATATAATGACTGGTTAAACTTGGATGAGACTTCCCAAGGCAAGTTTGTGACTGATTATGGAACTCCTAAGCCTTATGTGTATGAGATACTTACACCTGATAAACAAAAAGAAGGGCTTGAAAAACAGGAGAAATCTAGAAATACATTGAAAGATATGTACCGTCATGGAGGACGAATTAATGACTGAAGTTATCAGTGATGTTTTAGGGTTTTTAGATACCAAACGAAAAGAAATTTTGCCTGAGTATGTACGTAATGGTAAACCTGTATATACATTGAGAAAATATGCAGACTTGACTGACCTTGATGCAGAAGTGTTAATCAATGGTGGTCATGAGAATGTGGCACAAAAGATTCCTACTATTGGTGCTACAGGAAACATGCTACGTACACCACGTACATCATACGCTGTGAATGTTGAAGTTGCTTTTGATAACCGAGTTAAAGTTGCTGACCAAAAGGTTGGACAAAAGACTGAAAAGGTTTACACCTTTGTGGTTGACCAAAGAGCACTCATGGAGCAGAAATCAGGTCATTTATATGCTAACTATATTGTTGGTTTTGTTGTAGGTAAAGGCAAAGATGATAAGCCTGAAGTTCGAGGCACTGTGCACATTAAGGAAGATGACTTCCTTAATAACTTTGATACAACCTTTGATCCTTTCAGAATGGAAGAGATTATGGAGTTAATTAATAGATATCGCTTAGAACATGGTACAGCTAAAGTACTTGATGAAATTGAGTTCTAATTAACATGGAGGTAATTTGACATTACCTCCTTTTATGTTATATTATGAATATAATTATGCAGGAAGGAGCACTTTGATGGCTAACACAATTAAAGTTCCAAAAATGAAGCTTAAGATTGAAGTTGCTGGTGAAACTAAAGAGTTTAAATCACCTTTAGCTGAAACAATCTTGGCTCAAGTTCGTAAAGTTGTGGTTGGACATGAACAAATTCAATACTATGATGTTGAAGACAAGAAGTTCAAGTCATTCACATATTGCTGTGGCGATAAGTATGAGTTCAACTACGAATTGGAAGAAGTTAAGCTCAAGGAAACTGAGTTTGATTGTTATGGCTTCCCTATCACATACGCAGGAGATAAATAATGACAGAAACAAAGAATGTAGGTCAAACTTACAAAGAGTTTCTGCGTGAAGTCCGTGCGAAACAGTTTGGTTATGAGCTTGATGAGGTATCTAGCATTACTGAAGGTACCACAGTTAAAGCAGTAACGCTTAAAGGAAAAAAGAAGAAGGTGGAAAAGAGTGAGTAAATTTAGAGTGTCTAGGTTTTTAAAACGTGACCTAGTAGTTAGAGTCAACTTTTTAAATGACAAGGGCATCATCCAAAACTCACGTAAACTTTTTGAATTTTATCCTAATAGCTCTCAGGAGAATGAAGGTTGGTATGAAACTGATGATGAAGTTCTTTTGCAGAGCCTAGAAGAAGTAACTGAACAGCTACCTTTCTCTACCGAAACAGAAGCAGGATTAAAACAGGATGGTGTACCTTATGAGTATGCCTACTGTGCTTCCTGTGGAGGTAAGAAAGTACGTAAGTTGAAGTACAAGATGTTTGAGGTGGTTAGGGATGCCAATTAAGTCACAGATTGCTAAGAGGATCATTGATGAGATCAATGTGTACCTTGAACAAAAGGACTCCTTGGACTCTATTATGAACCTCTCAAAGACTGGAAAAGAGTCTGAGAAGTTATCTGTTGATAGGCTTGATAACCCTAATGGTTATATGACATTACTCTCTGAAGGTTCTGTCCTTTACCCTGATGGTACAATTAGATTGTACATCTGTAAAGGAACCCTCAAAGATTGGTATGATAATTTAGCTGATGATTTTGAAGGCTATGTTAGTACTGGTCACAGGGACTTAAATGCTTACCCTGTGAGAGAGGGATACTTCAGAAAGTCTGACCTCAAGCTTGTGGTTGATGAACATGGTAGACATGATCTACTTGTAAAACCTCATGTAAATTTAGAACTAAGCAACATTAAGGACTTACTACTTCAAGATGAGCCTTTTGCTATTTCATCTGAGTTTATGTGGTACCACAAGGAGATTGGGGAAGAAGACTTAGAAGAGTTTACTAAGCTTGCTGAGTATAACCTTGAACATGGTGGGTCTATTGATGTACCTATCACAGATAGAGTAGAAATATCAGGCTTCTCCTTTGTGGGAAACCCTGGTAATGCCAAGAGTGGGGGTTATGAACCTTCACTACTAGTAAGAAATGAGGAAGAACACTTGAAGAATAAAGAAATTCTTGATAAAGTTCTCGCTCACCTTAGTGCACAAGTTGAAGAAGAAGTTAAGGAAGCTACTGAGCTTGAAGTTGCTGAAGTAGTTGAAGCTCCTGAAACAGAAGAAACAACTGAAGCACCTGAAGTAGAGGAAGTTAAAGAAGAAGCTGAAGCTACTGAAGAAAAGGTTGAAGCAGAAGAACCTAAATCTGAGGAAGGTGAAGCTCTTGCTAAAGCTATTGAGGCTATTGAGACTCTTAAAGCTGAAGTAGAAGCACTTAAATCAGAAAAAGCACAATTACAAGCTGAGCTTGAAACTAAGAAAGAAAATGAAGATGCTGTTGAAGGACAGTTGAGCAAACTTGCTAAACTTTTAGAGACTGTGAACCCTACTGTTGAGAAAGCATCTAAAGAAGAACCGAAAGAAGTTGCTAATCGCTTCGGACGTGTTCGTTTTGGAGGACAATAATGACTAAAACTAACTTTGATATTTTGTTAGGTGAAGCTATTGACAACTTGTATGAGCGTACAAAAGCTAAACTAGGCAATGTTGAAAACTTCACTAATGAAGATGGTAAAATTCCTTTTGGTATCTCACGTGACTGGTCAAAAGCACAGCCTTCACTTCGTGAAGTTGGCATGGATGATGAGTTGGTAAATGATATCCTTAAACGTTTTGAACAATCATCCTTTGGTGCACTTCGTCAAGCTAAAAATGGTGACTGGATCATGGAAGGTATCACTTGGGGAACTAAAGCTCCTGATTTTGCTAATGATACTTCTGATGCCTGCTGTTTCACTGAAAAATTCACTATGCAAGCTACAGGTGATGCTACACCAGTACGTTATCTCTGTTTCAAGGACTGTGAAACTCGTCTTGACCGTTTGATGAAAGACAAGATGCACTTCAAACAAGGAGATCTTCTTAACATCTTCCAACGTTTGGGTATGTCTTATGAAGAAGCTGAACAATTCATGGCATGGTATACTTTCGCCTTTATCGTTCAACGTCATATCGTTCAAGGTATGTTGAACTTCCAAGGTCAAGGTCTTCGTCCATTCGCTGGTGTGGCTGAAATGATGTCTCACCCAGGGGTTACTCCTATTGATGCTTCAGGTTCAGTTATTGGTGCTTTCCGTCAAGTTGCTTGCTACCTTGATGTATTGAATAACCAATCAGCACGGTATAAAATCTATGTTCATCCATTGACTCTTCGTGGAATCAAAGCTGAAATCATCCCAGGTAAAGACGGTAAGCTTCCACAAGGTTGGTCAGTAAATGGTGAATCAATCTCATTCAGAGGTATTCCTTTTGGAACTTCTTACCACTTGCCATATGACTTAGAAGAAACTATGACTGGTGAAGCTTATGTTATTGACTTGTCTAGAGTAGAAGCATTGACACAATACGACTTGTTCGTACCTCAATCATCTATCTACACTCAACGTACAGAAGATACATCTAAACCAGGATGTGAAGTGATCTGTGACAAGTATGAAAACTTTGGTTTGGTACATACTAACTCACCAATCTCTCACCTTCTTGTAGCTAATATCCCACTTGAACAAACTTGTCCTGCTGTGGTATTTGAACGCATCCAAGGTCTTCTTACAGGTCTTAATCCATTCCCTATGGCAACTATTCCTGCTAAATAAGGAGACAGTAAATGCAACCTGAATTGGAATTAATTAAAATCACCAATAAACTTCAAGAGAAGTGTGGTTGCTTTGACTGTGATGATGGAGCAACAATGCAGGGGTACATGGAGAGCTTTCTTCGTGTACTCGCTCGCTTGTTCTGTTGGACTGATGGTGAGTGTGCTACTATTCTGAAGAGTAGAAGACATGAAGTTATACCTATCACTGAGTTTGAACTATGCGGCTGTGATGCAATGGTTGAGATTAAGCCTTATTACTATAAGGGGTTCGATCCTAATTCACTCAAGGTCTACTTACAGAAACGTAAAGGCTTGGAGAGAGAAGAATATGAACTTGATACTACAAAGTATAACTGGTCCTTTGTGGATGGAACATTACTGATTAATGTTACAGACGAACTCAGCCCTTGCTGTAGATGCTGTGACCCTTGCTCTTGTGAGACTCAGTATAAGATCATCCTAGATTATGATGCAGGATACACCTCTGAAAGTCTACCTGACTGTATCTATGAGGCTATGTGTCACTTCATGAATATCTTCATGGCTTATCAGAATAAATGTGGCTCACTAGATGAGTGTGCTAATATGGACAGGTTAGCTGTAGGAGCTGTACTTAAGCAGAAATCAGTAGACTATATCGTAAGAGAATGGACTATTGACAATGGAAGCATTGACAGGTTCTATGTTAAGCTAATTAATAAATGGACTTTAGCCACTCTTAGCTCACTATCACTGTGTAAGAAAGTTTACACAGAAGGAATGCACTTAGCTATTGGGAGAAGAAAAGAATGTTAGTAAAATACAAAGGAGAATACGCAAGAGAGTCACGCTCTTACGGATGCTCTAAGTGTGGTACTGGACGCTCCATTAGTGGTGTAGAAACATACCGTACTGTGTATAGAACTTACTATGGAGGAAGGTTATATATCTTTGAACAAGATAAGACCTACCCTGTAGATGAAATTCTAGGTAAGTACCTTACAAACTTAAAATACACAGATAAGCAAGGTAACATTCGTAACACTTTTGAAGAAGTTCCTGATACTACAGAAGCTACTTTTGTTAGGGATATTGAGAATACTGAGTTTCATATCCCTGAAGAGCCAAAACCTACAGAAGAACCTACACCAACTGAACCCCCTAAACCATCTGAGGAACAACCTACAGATACAGGAGCAGGTGAAGGTTATCCTCCTTCAGATCATCTCGAATAGGGGGTCGTAGATGACACTACCACAGAATAATAAAGAGATTATTTTATTAAGACAAGGTACAGCTACTCCCACTTATGATGAGAATAGTAGACAAGTCTTTAAATGCCTGTGGGAAGAAGTTGAGCACATCAAGTGTGTTGACCACATGCCTACCTCTAGGGGAGCTGAAAGTGATGCCACTACAATCCATGGACTTGAAGGTTCTAGGCAATTAGAGACATTCTACTTTTCGCTACATAACCAATCTCATGCTTGTAACTTTGACTTTAAGCATGGTTACTATATCATGCAAAGGATATCCACTAGATGTAACTATTGGGACTGTCCTGAGGATGCAGGATATCTATTTTGGAAAGTAGTTGCTGATAGAAGTTATGAGATACTACCTGGATGTTGGGATATTAAGCTCACTGGTGAGCGATTAGTCCCTAGAGAAAGTGAGCAGATGCTCCTAGAGTGTGCACCTTTTGTTAAGCAATTACAGGGGGTGATTACAGTTGACCACGATTGATATACATAATTTTAAGGGTACTGAGCTAGTTGAAGAATTTACTGATTTTGTTATGACTGGTACATTAGAAGCTAAGGCTATAGCATCTAAGGATACTGGTTTAATGGTAAAATCGGTTAAGATTAGGAAAGTACCTGATGGGTTTGAAGTATACAGTGATAGGGCAGACTTTCCTCCTACTTCTAGAGGTAAGGTCAGATACTATACTAAGGTATATGTTGAGAGAGGTTATCCTCCTAAGTGGGGACCATTCGATTTTATCTATGATGGTTTCATGAACATTGGAGAAGGAGAGCTTGTCAAAGGTGGAATAGGAACATATTCTGCTAGAAGACCTTCAGGAAGAAGAGGATCAGGTTCATCTAATCTATCAGGCAGTGATAGAGCTTCTGTGACAGCTTATTTACAGAAAGCAGGTACTAAACTTTCGATTAAAGTACCTAAGAGGTTAGCGAAATGATTAGTTCCCTGTATATAAACATTAAGAAGTGGCTTCAAATGTATGGAGCAGATGTCCTAGATTACTTTATTCAGCCTGACCATCCTGAAGAGAGAGACCCACGTAAAAGATATAATAACTTTGATGAACAGTTTAATAAACATGTAGGAACTTCAGAACACTTTCAAATTAACCAAGGAGCTGAGTTTCCTTACCTAGCTATTGACATAGCCTGTGATAATAGTTCTAAGTGTTTCCCTAAGTTCTACATCAATTTCTCTGTGTACTACTCAACTGTCAGCCCTCCTACTGGTAGGGTTTGTATAGAGAATACCCCTGAGGGAAAACTAGAGTACAGAGAAGAAGTTCATTGTCAAATTAAGAACATGCTAATTCACCAAGTTAGCACACCTCAGGGGATACAGAGAAAGACTTTCGCTCAAGATGTAGCCTCATTAGATAACTGGTACTTGCCTATCAAGGTTAAGATCCAAGAAATAGGATGTCCTGAGGACTTCTCTAATGAGCTTGTGGATGAGGTTGAAATGTTTTCCTTCCCTGTGACCTTATCAATATATACATGTTAGAAGGAGAAAAACATGACTGTGGAAAAACCACTTAACATTGATGCGTTCTTCATGTCTCGTAATGAGATTGCTAACCGTCATGGAAGCAAACTTGAACTTCAAGCAATGGCTAGAGTTCGTGAGCACATGGTAGAAGAAGCTAGTAAACCAAAACCTTCAGCGCAAGCTGAGAACAAGAAAAAGGAGAAATAAATGTCTAACTGTTTTGTAGATATGAGTCATCCTATGTATGGCTACAACACTCAAGATAGAGACAATAAGATTATTGTAGCTATCAATGAGGAAATTCGTCCTTGTGTTCGGTGGAAAGCTAACAAGCAAGTACAAATTCCTAAGGGTACTTTAGTACAGTATGTTCGTAAGGATGTTCCTGAAGATCAACTTAACTGTACACCTCTCAAATGCTTTAACACAGGAACACTTTATGTTAAATCTGCTGAAAAAGCTATCAAAGTCAACTATCAAGTACGTTCTGATGCTGATGACTTTGCTTTAGGATTTAACATGATCTATGTGAATGTACCAAAAGAAGGTCAATACCAGTTGAAAGTTACTGTTTCAGACTTCCCTGACTTGCCTCAAGCTGATGCTTATGTGTACACTTATGACTTTGAAACTCATGCACCAGGATACGTTCTACGTACTATTGACTTAGCTGATACAAAAGCTATGACTCAAATTGGTAACGGATGGAAACCTTCTGACCATGGTGTAGTTATTTCTTATGAAGTAATCTACAAAGGTACAGATGACTTTGATGGTCAAATTGGTCTTTCATCTCCAATGATTGTCAATGACCGTTCTGAGTTGCGTAAGTTCTCAAACGTATTGCTTTCATGTTTGACTTCATTCACTCACAACATCTCAGTACCTACTACAGATGCTAGATGCTTTGGTCGTCAGTATGATAAGTCACAAATTGAAATCACTAAAGAAATCACAGCTACTACTACTTCATGTAATGACTACTGGTTGAACCCACTTCAATCTATGTCTAAAAAAATGACAAGTGGTATCCCTGTGACAGACAGCTTCGTGGTTGAGCGAGTTACAGTTGATGGTAAAGAGTATGGATCATTGGTTATCCCTGACTTGTACTATGAAGATTGTAATACAATCATCATCTCTTCTGATAGATGTGACTGTACTTACCTATCTTCTATGCCAATTTCAGCAGGTGTCAACCTTGAAGATGATGAGTTCATTGCTTTGACTCAAACTCACCATGGATTAGATAGAGGTACAGTTCTTGTGAACCCTATGTACATTGGTGAGAAATTGCTTGTTACCTACAATGGTGAGCGTGATGTTGAGCTTATCGTGGCAAACGACAAACGACTTCGTAACACTCACTTCCGTGTAACTCAAGTAGTTGAAAACACTAGAGGTATCAAAGAATACTACGTATTCAACAATGTACTTATCACTGAAAACTCTCGTGAGTTTGGTACAGAGGGAGAAATCACTCTATCACTTACATTCACTGTGAGTCGAGATGAAAATGGTAACTTCTACGAAATCCGTAGAAATATTGAAGATGTAGCATAGGAGAACTTCTAGATGTCAGTACGTACAATTGGTGTTAAGATTGATGGTCTCAATGATATTGAGACTGCATCTAAACTATTACTTAACATGAAGAAGACTGTGCTTGACATTGAAAAGCTTATAAACAAGATGGGCAAGTCTAATAGCTTGCCCTTTATTGATATTAAGTTCAGGTTAAACACAGACGAAATTGAGAAACAAATTAAGTCAATCAATGGACTTGCAGACAAGGTTAAGGGTTCAGGTAAGTCTCCTGTAGATGATAAAGCATTAAGACGGACCTCTATTGAGGTTCACAATGTAGCTGAATCCTATAAGAACCTTAGGGATTCTGTGAACACTGTGGATCAAGCAGTAACTAAACTCACCTCTAATATGCTTAAGTTAGGTGCTGTGAACCCTGGTAAGGCTATGTTAGGTAGCTTCAAGGCTATTTCTTCTGAAGTACTAGGCATCCAGCGTTCTCTAGCCTCTATGGTAGGTGGAGGTCTTAAGAATAGTCTTACAGGCATCATGTCAGGAGTAAGAACTTCTTTCAGCGCAGGGTTAAGAGAACTCAATGAAGAGGCTAATAACCTTGGGGATGCTATGCAGATCTACCGTATCAACATGCAAGCTCTAGGTAAGAATGAAAAAGAAATCAACTTATCTATGAAGCGTTTGGGTGATTATGGTAAAGCATCTGTGTTTGATGCCACTGACCTTCTTGAACAAGCTTCTACATTCACAGCCTACAATAGATCTGATGCTGAAGATATTACTAAGGCTTTCGCAGGACTTACAGCACAAACTAAGAACCCTGTGCAGGGTATGAAGACTATCACTACACAGATGGCTCAAATGATGGCGGCAGGTGTGCTTAATCAGCAGGACTTCCGTTTCATTCGTGAGCGTTTCTCTGCTCTTGGTACTTCTGAAGTTAATAAGAGACTTACAGAATTGGCTAAGTCTAAGGGTGAAGACTCAGTTATTGATGCTACAAGAAAGAGACTTATCTCTTCTGATGAGTTCCTTGATGTAATCAAACAAGTAGGTAGTGATCCTAAATTCCAAAGTCTTGTAACTTCTATTATTACACCTAGACAAGCTATTGCCAACTTGAAAGAAACTCTATCTAACCTCCTTGTGTTTGATAAGGTTGATGATGAAGGTAATGTAACTCCTGGTGCACTTAATAAGGTTTATGTGGCTACTAGAGAGTTTATCAAAGGTATCACTGATATTGTAAGTAGTGCTAAATTTGAAGAGTATGTCCGTAAGTTTGGTGATGCTCTTGGAGGATTGATTACTAAATTCTCTCAAGTAGGTAGAGTTATTGGTATGACTCAAGGTTCAGCCTTACTACGTTCTATGGAGACCTTTGGTCAAGAGTTGTCTAAGGGCTTCAGTGGTAAAGGCTTCATCAATAACATTAGAGAGTTATCTAAGTCTATTGAAGACTTCTTCAGCACTACAGGATCTTCTATTGGTAAGTTTTTAGGTGAAGCAGGTAATGAGTACCTTAAATTCCTTCGCTCAATGGTTGATATTGGTAAGGAGGGTATTAATAAAGGTTTCCTTGATGGTATCACTGAAGTCATTAAGATGTATAGAAACCTTGCTGACCTTGCTGTGTCCTCAGGAGCTATCAGAGTGCTCTCAGAAAGCTTCTCACGGTTCTTTAAGGTAGTTAATGATGTAATTACCACAGGAGCTAATAAAGACGCTCTGAAGTCCACTGTGAGCTCTCTAGGAGACTTCATTAAACAGCTCTTTGACTCTATCCAGTTCATTGGTACTAAGACAAGTTTAATTCCTACAGCTCTTGGAGTTGTTAAGAGTCTCTTGAACTTCTTTACTGAAGTTATTAACAAGACACAAAAAGGATTAAACCTTGATTCAGTGAACTTAGGACTTAAGAAGATTGGTAAAGTAATTGATAATCTCTTGAAAGGCTTAGCTCCTATTGTGGCTGAGTTAGGTTCAGGATTAATCAATGCAATGACCTCTAATGCAGGTGTAGCCTTCTTTAAAGCACTAGGTGACTTTGTTAAAGCAGTAGTTACAGGTATTAGAAACTTCTTTGCTCAAATGGGTAATGGTAATGTTGAAGCAGGGATGAAGAGAATTATAACATTCTTCACAGACCTTGTTAATCTTGCTACCACAGTTGTGAATATCATTGGAGTTAATGCTAGACTATTTGTTGGTGCCTTAATCTTTGGTAAGATCTCCTCATGGATAACTAAACTTGTAGCCTTTGTTGGTACAGTTACTAAAAGTCTGTCTCAGATTTTAGGAATGACTTCACCAGCAGGGTTCAATACAGCTTCAAGATCATTACTTTCTAGAAAAGCTTCAGCTATAAGCTCTACTTATGGTTCCACAGGATCTACCTATGGTGCTCCTGCTATGGTTATGGCAGGTTCTCCTCAAGTTGGTTTGTTGAGAGGTGCTTACAATAGCTATAAATCAGCTAGACTTGACTCAAGAAGTAGACTACAAGGACTTAAAGCAGGATTCTCTTCACTTAAATCAGGCATGAACTCCAAGGTACTTAAAGGTATTGGTAAAGGAGCCTTGTTTGTAGGTGGTCTTGTGGGTGACATGGTTATTGATGGTGTGAATGGCATGGTCCAAGACTCAGGTGCTAATACCATTGTCAAGAAAGGTGCTCAAATTGTGTCTACCACAGCTAAAGGAGCCTTGTATGGAGCAGGTATCGGATCACTGTTTGGTCCAGTAGGTACTACTATTGGAGCAGGTCTAGGATCACTTATTGGTGGAGTCTATGGATTCTTCACTAAGTCTGAACAAGAACAACGTGCTGAACAAGAGAAGGAACTGAAGAAACAGATTGCTCAGGAAGAGAAGAAGGCTAAGGAAGAACAGCTTAAAGCTAAGGTTGACGCTCTTAAACAAGAAGGTCAAGCCTATACTGAACTTCTTAGAGGCTTCTATAGATCTGTAAGTGATAATGGAGAGTCCAACTTAGCTAACTCCCTTTCTACTGTGACAGGTCTTGCTAGTCAACTAGGGACCAATGCTAAAAATGCTAAGTCTTCTATTGGTCTAGCTAATATCAACCCTGACTTTGGTAGATTAGCTGACTATAATGTTGATATCAATGGTGAGACTAAAACTTGGAAAGATTGGAGAGAATACCTTGGTGTGACTGATGAAGAACTTCTTGCTTCACTTCAGTTACTCTATGGTTCTATGGGTCAGAAGATGTTTGAGCTTAAGAGCTCTATTGATGGCACTTCTGTGAGTATCCAAACATTCAGTCAGGGAGAGTCTAATAGACAGAACCTAAACACTGAAAGGTTCAAAAATGCTGTTAAAGATATTTGGGGAGGCTTAGACCAAACTAAGGAATATCTGTTTAAGGACTTAAGTACTTATTCTGAAAGCCTTAAATCAGCACTTGATGGATCTAAGTTCTCTTCTAAGGGTGACCAACAAGAAGCCTTGATTCAAGCTCTTAAACAAGTAGGTATTTCTGAAGAATTTCTTCGTGAACAATCAAGAGGAAACTTGATTGATTATGCTACTAAGCTTCAAAAATCAGCTCAAGACTTAAGTAAGAGTTCACAGGAAGCTAATGCTGATGCAGTTGGTAGAATTACCAACAATCTTAAAGACTTACCTACAAAGCTTAGAGATAGTTTGGTAAACTTTACCAAAAATGTTCCTCTTAGTATAGCAGAACAGATAGATCAACTTTCTTATCAATATAAATCTATCAAGAAGGATAGCAATTCCATTTCTAATTCAGGCATAGCTACCAAACTAAAGGCGATTGATGATGAAGTCATTAAAGTTGCTGAGAGTGGGGCTAGTGTCGTACTTGAGGATATTAGAAAAGGTTCTGAAAGCAAAGGTGATAAAAAAGAACACATATCAAGACTGATTCAAATGAATGAGAAAATTGATAAGGATGTTGCTGACGCTCTTGCTGACCGTATGGTAGAAAAAGGTGAAACACTTAAGGAAGCTGTGAAGAGTGTAGAAGGAGAAGGCATATCTCCTGAAAAACTTGAAGCATTAAAGACAAGTGTTACAGGATACTTCAATGCTATAGGTAAAATGGTTTCAGATGGTGATCTCACGATTGAGCAAGCTAGTACCCTACTCTATGGTGTGAATATCAATAGTATTGACACTACTAAACTTGATGCAAGTGGTCAAAAACTTCTTTCTGAAGTTAAGGCTAAGGTAGATACTACTGATGGTAAGATTGGTGAGATGAAATCCAAAGTAGAGAATAACAACCCTAAAGATGTTGATACTTCTGGTATTGATGAAAAAGGTAGAGGTCTCAAAGGTGCCCTTGAGGACGCAGGAAACGCTGTGACAAGTTTTCTTAGTAAGGCTTGGGATAAGGTAAGTTCTGTTGCTGGTGATCTTTGGAATGGTGCATCTAAGTTTGTAGGAGGTGTAGGTAAACGTGTAGGTAACTTCTTAAGTAATCCTTTTGGAATATTTGGTAGAAAGGCTACAGGAGGTCTTATCAAGTATTATTCAGGAGGAAGTTATGGTGGTGTAGATATTGTTTCACGTGGAACAGATACAGTACCTACTATGTTGACTCCTGGTGAGTATGTCCTACGTAAGAAAGCTGTTGATAGTCTAGGAACTAATTTCTTAGATCATCTCAACAAGTATGGCGCTAGTGCTTTACAAAAGGGCACAGGTCAGACTATAATTAATAATGTATATAACAATAATAATGCTCAGATTAGTCAAAATATTGACAATAAGTCTCAGTATTTGAATGGTATGTACGGAATTGACAAGTTAATGAGGTATGTTTAATGTTTAGATGTGATGAAAACTTCTCAAAACCTAAACGATACATCCAATATAATGACCTTGTGTTCCTTGGTAGAAAGTCTATTGATGAACAGTCCGAGAGTATTAGTCTAAGAGAGAGTAAAACCTCTCGGACTTTTACTCATGGTTCTTATGTTGGTAATCAGAGTGAGAAGTCATTAATAGATGATAACTCTATTTCACTGAAAGTTGCCCTTAGAACACAAGACTGGTCTGAGGAGCATGTTCAGGCTCACTATGACTTCATCATTGAACAACTGACTACACCAGGTAAGCTGTGGGCTATTCAAACAGGTCTACAGCTTGTGTGGTGTAATGCTTATGTTACTAGTATTCAGTCAGCTAAGGAGTGGGTAATCACAGATGATGACTACCTAGTATTCAAAGTTGAGCTTGATAACCCTGATGGTGTTTGGTATAAAGCTGATGAGGCTAAGACCTATCTTGAACCCTATGATAACTGTGACTTCATTGATATGAAGGCTAGTTGCTTAGGTAAGTCAAGAGCTTGCTGTAATACTCTACCTAACTGTGATAATCACTGTGAATGTTGTGAGACAGATTGTGGTGAGATGGATGGTATGATAGACTTGTGTACTGCTCAGACTAATGTTCAGTTCATGAATGACTTCTATGAAGAGTGTAATTCTAAGTGGAGAATAGTCTACAACTGTTCTAGATGTAAGCAAGATGGAAAACAGCTTAAGGATCTCTATAAACATGCTATCTGTGATACTTGTGTAAATGAAGTTATGACAGGTGAGTTCTTATCCACTACTGTTCTAGATAGTCACAGATGGAGTTTTACTCTTGAAGGAGACTTTAAGGATCCTATTGTTAGAATAAATGAGAGAGACTTCAAGATTTTAGGAACTTACAGTGGTGTACTCACAGCAGACTATAAAGGTAGAGTTAAGTATGCTAGATCTTGGGAGTGTCTAGAGTTCAGCTACAATGAGGTACCTCTAGATGCCTTAAGACTGTGTGCTGAGATGCCCTATGTTAAGAAAGGCTTAAATACTGTTTCTGTAAGTGGTGTTACAAGTGAAAGTGCTTGTATCTACTTGGATTATGAGAGTGTAACTGTATGATTGGATATATTTTAAATAGCAAGGGTTCAGGCAAAGAGTCTACCCTTATTTCTAAGGAAGACTTCTTAGGTGAAATTTCAGTTGAGTTCTCTATGATGGAGGTTCCTGCAATTCAATTAACCCTTCCTATTAGATATTCTAAGCTAATTAGTGGAAACACACACATTGTACTTCAAACAGATGACTGGAAGTATGAGGGTTATGCAGGAGACAAGTCTAATGACTTCAATAATATGACTGTGACTGTGAAGACTTCTCATGTGATAGGTAGGTTGGATAAAAGAACCCTTCCTACTAATGTCACTGTTAAAGCACGTTCTGTAGTATCCGCTGTGGAACAAGCTTTAGGGTACTGGTCTAATGAAGCTCACAAGGATGACTTACTTAATGACTTTAAAATTAAGTATTTAGATGACTATGCTGAGAAGAACTTGATTGAATATGAGTTCTCTAATGAGACATTCCTTGAATTTCTTACTAAGGTGTGTGAGAAGACTACATCTCTATATTGGAGAGTTAATCGCTATGATCCTTACTTGATTGAATTTGGTATCTTTGGGATTAAGAAGGATGTTCTAATAAATGAGTATAACCATTTAGTATCATTAGACAATGTAGAAGAGAACTATGAAGATACTATCAATATTGCTGTAGCAATGTCAGATAAGTCAGACTCAGGAGCAAGTTCACTGACACTAAGAGACATCTTCCACAATCCTAGATTTATGCTAGAAGGCTTCCCTGTGATTAAGACAGGTAACAAGGTAAACTCACAAAGATCTTATGACTATCCACAACTCCCTGTGTTTGCTCCTGAGATTATTGGTGATGAGTTTGCTGTTATGGATACTGAGGGTATTGCACTAGAGGCAGGAGAGCTTTATTGGGGTACTGTTACTGATAATGATACACAGTCCATTGCTGAGGATAACAAAGAGATCACAGATTCAGACAGGCTAAAGGCAACTGAACAGCTCTATCATACAGCTATTAGACGGTTGAAGAACTCTAGAAGAAAGGTCATCTACTCTATGACAGTAGAGCCAATCACTGAGAAGAAGGTTCAGCCAGGAGATAGAGTTATGTTTGTTCTCAATGCAGGTGTGTGGGAATTGACAGCTTGTACTAAGTACTATGAGAAAATCCTTAAAGAGAGCTCATGGTTCTTCTTGACAAAACTCACAGATATCTATAGAGATGGAACTCACTTACAGAAGATAGAGCTTTCTAAGTACCTCTATAGTGATAGAGATATTGTAGTAAACCAATAGGAGGTAACATGGCTAACCAGTTAAACAAACTAATAAATACTGTTGGTAGAACTAAAGCTAGAGTTATCCAACAATCAAAACAGCGTAGAGGTGGGGTTACTGACCTTTATGCTCTTGATTATGTAGACTCTTTATCTACAGCCTCTTCATGTGCTCCTTACTCAGATGATAGTATTGAAGGCTCAGAGAGTGATGATATTGAAACAAGAGTAAAGACCTTTGCTAGAGCTATTAAGAAAGAAATTCCTGAGGCTAAAGCACAAGGTGTATCTGCTATTATTGGCTACTTTGTGAGAGAGTCTAATGTAACAGCTAGAAGATATGAGGCTGATTATGCTACAGGTAAACAATATGACAAAGTAGCACAAGAGCCTACAGCAGAAAACCTCATGGGATCATGGCAAGCCTTTGCCTCACTCTATAAAGACCCACTTAATGAACCTGGGTATAATGTAGGAGGTAAACACTGGATTGGTCTAGGGTTAGGTCAGTGGACAGGTCCAAGGTCCAAGGCTCTTTATGAGTTTGCTAGAGCAAGAAACAGTAGCATCTTTACCTTTAACACACAAGTAGCCTTTATGATGAGTGAAGAGACACTTAATAATGTGGTAAAAGAAGTTGCTTCCAGTGATGGAGATATTGCACAGCTTACTACTCGTTTCCTTGCTGACTGGGGTGGTGTTCCAGGTAATGCACTCCAAGAGCGTATTGATGGGGCTAACAAGTACTTTGAGGTGGTTAAGAAAGCCCTTGAGAGTAAGGATGAATCACCTAAGGAAAAGAATGAATCTCCAAGTGATACTGTTGTGATTGATAGGACTAAGGGATCTGCTCAATTCAGAGTCCTTGTGCCTAGTGACCTAGATAGGTTTCAGAGATGGTTCTTAAAGTTCATCATTAAGATGGATGTATCACAGTGTGATGGTAAGAAAGTAACTCCTCTCTCAGATGTTCACTTAGTAGTAAGTGCTAAAAATGAGGCTACTGGTGAACAGTCTGAGATTGAGCTTACTGAGATCTTTAGAAGACAGTGGGGATGTAACTGGATTGGTGATGATGCTAGTGGAGAAGGTATCTTCCCTAATAGTAACCCAATGGAAGGTTATGACTTAATGTATTCTGCATGGTATCTAAATGATGCTCAGAGAAGTGCCTTATTCAGTGCTGGGGAGAAGATTTTTACTGTGTATGCACTAGGTGAAGCACAGATTACACTAAGAAACTTCCTTAAGTTTAGTCACATCAACTAGGAGAACTAATGAACATTATAGTATCAAGGCTATATAATAGATATAAGAATAAGCTTAACCAGCTACACAGCATGGAAGCTAAACAGTTTAAGCTTGAAGAGCACTTAGCATCTCATCCTACTGATTACACTTCTGTGATTAGTAATGAGATACTTAAGAGTGATATTAAGCGTATAGAGTATAGTATAAAAGAACTTGATAAACAGATGGAGTTATATGCACATGATTAATAAGAAATTAGTACAAAGAATGTATGATAGGATCTTGGTTGAGTCCATAGTTGAATCATTCTTCAGACAGATCTATAAAAATCATGATAGAGGTGGAGCTAAAGAGTGGATAGACAACAGAATTTTAGAGCTAACCCTAGAGTCTAATGTAATCACTTGTGACCATGAGGATAACACTATCACTTACAATGGAGAGATTTTTAACTATGACTTCCAATACATAACTAACCTGTGCTCAAGTTTACTGAAGGATAAGATTGAGGTATAATTGATATGACAAATGCTTACCAAGTTGCACAGCGTGTGGTAGGACAATCCATTGATGTTGATGGCTTTCCTCCTGGTCAACCATACCAGTGTGTAGACCTTGTGAATTGGGTAGCTCAACAATTTGGTGGGTCTTTACTAGGTAATGGTAATCAGATTGGTATAGGTAATGATGTCAGTAGCTTTGCTGATGTTATACCTTACTCAAATGAGTCTCAATTAAAGGTGGGTGACATTATCTCCACTAATGAACCTTCTACACCCTATGGTCACACCCTTGTGTATGGTGGAGGTGGAGTCAATAATGCTAGAGTTATTGAACAAAACTTCAATGGAATCACTCATGTTATTGAGCACACAAGGACCATTACTGGTTATGGAGCAACTATTCTTAGAATTGTAAGGATCAGAGGACAGGATAACTATACTCCTGACGGCTCTAGTGGTACTAGTGCTGATGCTGGAAAACCTAAGAAGAGTGGTGGAGTACAAAGAACTTTCTATGAGATTGTAGTAGATAAAGTAGAGGGCATTAAAGGTAATGGTGACAATACTGTGCTTGATACTTTCTACAAATGTAATAAGGTCACAGGTAAGATTGATGGTGAATGGCTTATCTATGATAAGTACAATGGTACTGTAGGATACTTACCTAAATCTGCTGTAAAAGAAAAGACTGAGTACTCTAAGCAAGATAAAGAGCCAGGTAAGAAGGAAGTAGAAAAGGCTAATGGTTATGATACATTCCCTGATAAGACTGATGATGGTCTTGACCAATCAGGAACTCAGCCTATCTACACTCTAGCTCAGTTCATTTCACTAGGTCGTATTAACTATAGTGGTTATGAGTGGACTTACTCTTCAGGAAGTAACTTCCCTGCTAGTGTAAATGTAAATAAGAGCTATAATGCTTATGGCTTCTTATCCGATAGTGATGGTAATATTATTCTATCTGTTCCTTCATCTTGGGGTGATGTGAAAGGTAGAATTTACAACACACCCTTTGGATTTAAGGGTAAGGTCTACTTGACCAATGAAAAAACATCAATAGATGTATACATAAGATAGGAGTTACTATGGCTTATAAATTAGCTGAAGAAGATAAACTTTGTGGGATTGAATATCCTACTTATGAGGGATTTAAACCTATCCCTAAAGCAACTTGTGATATGCTGAAGCCTCAGTGTAATGATATTGAGATTGTGTTAAACTGTGATAAGAAGAAGGAAGAGGAAAAACCTACTCCTACACCAACTCCACAGCCTGAACCGACCCCAGAACCTCAACCTGAGCCTTCACCTACACCTAATCCTGAGGAACCACAGCCTACTCCACAGCCTCAGCCTGAAGAGCCTAAGCCTCAGCCTAATCCAGTAGAGCCTACTCCTGAACCTGATCCAGCTCCTAAGCCTGTGCTCACTAATGAAGAGTTGGATACTATTGTGTCAGGTAAGTTGGGTACTAATACTACTTTAGGTAATTATTATGTTAATCAAAACAACACTATTACCTTGATTGGTGATGCTCCTCTTGAGGATATTGAAGCTTACAAGAAAGAGATTACAGATAAAGTAGGAGATATTCCTGAGCTTAAAGACTATACTGTGGAAGTATTAGTCAATAAAATTCCTGGTGATAATGTAGGTGATAAAGCTACAGGTGCACCTTTATATACTAAGGTTGTGAAGATTACTAAGCCTAATGGTGATGTTTATCAGTCTGAACCTATGAGTATTGGTACTACTACTGAAACTAATATTGACTTGTTAGAGGCTCTTCCTAGAGTAGAAGATAAGTTCTCTAAGATTATCACTAAAGAAGGTCAAGTAGTTGAAGTTCCTGAAGTATCTAATGATGATAAGAGAGCCTTTGAAGATAAGATTATCAATGACTTGAAGGCTAAGTTACCTGAAGGAACTACTGTAGAAGCTGTGCTTGAAGGACCCAAGTATGAAAAAGGTTCAGAAGTACTAAGTGGTAAGACTAACTATGTATTGAATGTAAGAACTACTCTTAATGGTGTAGTTTCAGAGCAAACTTATAGTGTACCTCACACTGAAGAAGCTCCTAAGGAAGAACCTGAGGAAGATGAAGAAACTAAATCATTGAAGAATGATATTGCTAATATTAAAAACATAGTAAGTATCGGTAATCTTAATCATGATGAAGTAATTGGTTATACTTATTCAGGTATAGTAGGATTAGGTAGTGCTGAATTAGAACTTAAAAGGTTCATTGAAAAAGAAAAAGGAAAGTACCCAGGGTACAACATATCCTATGAGACTATACCGTCTAAAAATAGTCCGACATCCTATAATGATAAAGGTGAAGAATACCTTTGGTCAATTAAGTTTACAGTAAACAAAGAAGGAAAATCTTTTGAGGATACAGTGTATGTTCCATATACTACCTCTGAAACAGACCACTTATAGGAGGTAATATGGATAATCTAATTGTAAAACTCCTCGAAAACCAAGCTGTGATCTCAGGAATAACACTCTTTGTGACCACAGCTTGTGGTTGTGGTGTAGCTTGGCTTAACCACAAGAGAAATAAACTTGAGGAGCTATCTAAAGGTGCTAAACGTTCTAGTTTACGCTCTGAGTACCTTAATATCTACAACTCTACTGAGTTTACTTGGCAAGAGAAGTGGGACATGACTGAGCCTCTTGTGAAGGAGTACTTTAATGACCTTGGTGGAAACCATTACATTCATGGTCTTAATGAGAAGATGAGAAGGCATGTAGAAGAGGAGATTGCCAATGGTAAAGATAGTAATTGACCCTAGCTGTCTAAATCAGGGAGGGTCTACCTATGATGACACAGAAGTACTCAATAGGATTAAAGCCTTAGAAGGTAAGACTGACAATTTTGTGAGTGATGTTACTGTGTCTAGAGAAGGTAACAAAGTTAAGCTCAAGTACACTAGGGTTGATGGAACTTCTAGTGAAGTAGAGTTTGATGACAAAGATACCATCTCTATGGCTTATGATGACACTGCTCTCAAAGAGAGAGTCAAAGCATTAGAAGCTAAAGAGGATAAAGATACTGTGTATGATGACAGTGCCTTAAAAGCTAGGGTTGAAGCCCTTGAAGCTAAACCTGAAGCACAGCCTTATAATGATAAGCCTTTATCAGATAGGGTAACAGCCCTAGAGGATAAAGAAGACAGTGATAAACAAACACTTACACTCACAGGAAATGAACTATCCATTTCTAATGGAAACTCTGTGACTCTCCCAGTGGGTGTAGGGAAAGAATTTGTTGTTACTAGTGATACTGAGGGTGTTGTAGTAACTAAAGCTGAAACAGATGCCACAACTACTTACAATGTAAACCTAGATGATGCTTTAAATAAGTTCTACAAGAAAGCTGAGACTTACACTAAGAAGGAAGTGGATAGCCTGTTAACCACACAGGAAAACAAAGCCACTGACCTTACAGTGTATAGAGGTTCTTTCACTGATAGATCTAAGGTTATGGAAGGTGAGCATGATGCACCAATTTCACCTAGAGTTACACTTACTTACTCAAGCTCTACTGGTGTAGGTATCTTCAAGATTGACTTCAAAGTAACCTCAAAAGTAAATTGGAGAGATGTTATTGCAACACTACCTCCTGAAGCTCCTGTTCCTGTTGAACTTGTAGAGTCTCAGGTTTGGATTGGTAACAACAACACTTCTGTGTGGATTGATAAAGGTTCAAGAAATGTTCAAATTTTTGGGGTGTCTAATCCTGAGATGTTTAACAAACGTATAATCTTATCAATCCCAGGTATCTTTAAGAAAGCATAATAAATAAGGAGAACTAAATGAACTTAACAAATAAACAATATGACTTATACAAAAAGCTTGTAACTGTAGTTGCACCAGCTTTAATCACTTTAATTACAGGGCTAGGAGCTTTGTACAAGTTTGACTCAACTGCTATCACAGGTACTTTAGCATTGCTTACTACCTTCACTGGTACTGTGCTAGGTATCTCAAGCAAGAAATATAATGAAGCTCAAGGAGAGTAATCATGGATTACAGAACCTTTAAGTCCAAGTGGTACAATAAGGGTGTAGACGTAGATGGTTTCTATGGTTTTCAATGCTGGGATTCCTTTGCACAATGGTGTAAGGAGAATGGTATCCCTGTAATCAATACAACTCCTGTGTCACAAGGTGGTTCAGGATATGCTAAGGACTTGTGGGAAAAGAAAGCCTCTAATGGTATCCTCAAGTACTTTGATGAAGTCCCTATCAATCAGCTTAAAGAAGGAGATGTAGCTATCTTTAGAGAGGTACAAGGATGGACTCCTTTATCTCATGTAGCTATGTTTGATAGAGACATTGATGGTAAGTATGGTTACTTCCTAAGTCAAAACCAAGGTGGAATTGGAGGAGTACATAACTTGTGTAGACTTCCATATTCTGCTATGTACCCTACAGCTTTCAGACTTAAAAAGTCTAATCAAACTAAAGGAGGAACAGCTTCAGTGGCTTTACCTACAAAAAATATTAATGGTGAAATTTATTCAGGTCTTATCACAGGTGTAGATCCTAATGCTATGAACAGTGATAGCAATAGAACTAAGATTGATAGAATTGTCATTCACCACAATGCTACAACTAATGATGCTGTGGCTAGAAGCACATGGTATGTTGCTACAGGTCATGGAACATCTGCTCACTATCAAGTAACACCTGATAAAATTTGGGGTTGTGTTGGTGAGAACTATGTCGCTTACCATGCAGGTAACTATCCAGTAAACCAACGCTCTATTGGTATTGAGCACTTAAACAACACAGGTGCTCCTACATGGACGATTGCTGAAGAGACTTACAGAAACTCAGCTAAACTCATTAGAGACATCTGTGAACGTTATGGTATCCCTATTGATAGACAACACATTATTAAGCATGGTGAGGTATCAGCTACAGGATGTCCTGGTGGTATTGATATTGATAGACTTGTGGCTATGGCTAGAGGAGCTGAATATGTAACTCCTGCTAAGGCTACACCAAGACCTACTTCTGCACCAGGTAAGATGCAACATGCTTATCGTGTAGATGACTTGAAGTATGTTAATGGTTTGTGGCAAGTCTACTGTAAAGAGCTTGTTCCAGTTGATATGGATTGGACTGATAATGGGATTGCTGTAGAGGATATCATTATCACAGATAGAAATGGAGTTAAACAGGATAATCAGATCACTGAGGTAGGTAAGTACTTTGTGTTTGACCAAACTGCTACAGCCGATACAGGCTATGGAGATGTTGGTTCAGGTGGTTACTATTGGAGAAAATTCAGACTGAGAACTTCAGGAGAAATTTGGCTATCAGCTTGGAACTTAAACCACTTATTGTTTGGTTAAGGGGATGGGGTTAATCCCCTCCCTATTTTATTTTGGAGGAACTATGGAAGATATCTGTAAACACAAGGATTGCTCCTGTGAGAATGTAGGTATAGGAGATTGTGTCAAACTACAAGAACTAAATGACCTACAAATTAGACCAAAGATGAGAGCTATTCTTAAGGCTGAGTGGTGTAACCTACCTGATGCTATTCGAAGAGCTTTCTATGGAGTTTGGTGTGTATTAAAGAATATTATTAATCAGTTGTGCTATATCTTGTCTAAGCTTGAGTGCTTAGAGTCTAAAGTAGATAAGCTATGCTCTATTGCTAAGTGTCAAGATGAGAGAATCACAGGTCTTGTGGAACATATCAAAGGTAAAATGCTTGAGAATGTTGTCTTTGGTATGAAAGGTGTAGGTACATCTGCCAATTCTGCTGGATATGGTGACACTTTCACTTCTGTGACTGTACAACAAAATGGTGACTTTGCTATTGTGTGGAACATGGTTTATGCAGGTAGAGAAGTAGGTAGAGGTACTATCACTGGTAAGGTATCTCACATGTATACTATGAATGAAGATGGATCTGTTAAAGCTCACGTATCCAGAGTTGACTTTGACCAAGTTAAATATGTAGGTGATGGTGGTAGCTATGGTAACAATGCTACTTTCTCTATTCAAGACACAAATGGAAGAACTGTGTGGACTAAATCTTACCAAGCAGGATCAAGCTTCACAGAGAAACCTGGATCAATCTCTATTGGTAAAGAAACAGTCCTTAGACCACAAGGAGGAAGCACAGGAGATATCTTGCTATTCAAGACACTAGACCAGTGGGATTATGACCCTACATCAAGTGATGTGAGAGCTACCTATGTAAATAACAACTCACCTCTACCTAAAGTTGAAGGCTGTGTTATTGACTGTGACAACTGCTAGGAGGTTATATGCTAGATTACTGCCCTAATTGCAGATGCAAAATTAGGTTCTATAAGGCACATGAATGTGATAAGATGAAACATGATCTTGCTGATAGTATTAAGCTTGCAGGAGATGTTATTGCATCAGGTGATGAGTGTAAACTTAAAGAGAACACTACACATGGTATCTTTCGTATATGGTGTGTGATTAAGAACATTATTGAGATCATCTGTGATATAATTAAACGTATGAAGTGCTTACAGCGTAAAGCACAAAAGGTTTGTGAAGTACAGCATTGCTTAGCTGAGAGAATTGAAAGTGTCAATAGATTCATTGGTGTGTACAACTCAGATCAGGCTAGTAAACCATCTCCTGACCAATCAAATTGGGAAGCTGAGAAGAGAAGACTTGAGTCTGATTATCAGGCTAGCCTAAATGGTTATAATGCTAGAAGGGCTGAATATGAAAGAGCCTTACAAGCATACAATAATAGTAACTCTAACTATGCTTCTGCTCTTGCTTCTTACAATGCTAGAAAAGCTGACTATGAAAGAAGAAAACGTGAGTATGAAGCAGGTAACAACCAACAAGGAGGAACTACTAAGTGGCAAGAAGCTTGGGGTACATTTCAACGTAATGGTGCACCTCTAGATGTTGCTATGGGTGGATCACCTAATGGTAGTGTCCAAGGTATTGACCTCAGTGAAGCTCACAGAAATGGTTATGGTCAAGGTATTGGGTTCACTTCTAAGAATAATGAAGGTACTATTGTAGATATCCAATTAAACCTCTTAGGATACTCCTATGAGGCTGGTGTTGGAGGAAGACTACAAGGATGGTATGTTCAATATGGTGGTACTTATGATTGGTACTTTGATGTGTATGCTTCTACTGATGGAGGAAACAACTATTCAGTAGTCCAAAAGGATATTCTACTTGCTAAGCATGCAGATACACAAAAGCTTGCTTATGAGCCTAACTGGCATCTATCAACTATTAAGTGGAATAAGACATTCACTAACTTGCCTGCTAACTTTACTCACTTGAAAGTAGAGGTAAGAGGAAGTAATCCAGGGGATAGACACCAAAATGTGTACACAAGAGAGCAAATTATTAGAGCACCTTTCCCTCCATTCACTGAACAACCCCCTGTGAACAATGCTACCAAACCTAAACCATTTAATGAGCAACCTCCTCAAAGACCTACTATTCCTTCAAAACCTGAGAAGAAAGTAGAGACAATTCCTTTGATTAAGGGAGGATGTAACTTAATGGATTGTAAGTTTGACTGCTTTATTGATGATAAATAGGAGAAATTATGTCAGATTGTATTAACTGTCAATGTGAAGAGATTGTACCAGGATCAACCGCCTGTGCATCTCTTAAAAAGCAAAATGATGACAGAATTAAACTTCATTCCCTTGTGCTAAGGGATACAACTCTTTGTGACTTACCTGAGCAAACATCTAAAGCTATGTATTCACAGTGGTGTTTCAATAAGAACATCACCTCACAGCTGTGCTGGTTGATGAATAATAGCTCAGGAGGTAAAACATACAAGGCAGGTAAAGATATCAGTATCTCAAATGATGGAGTTATCTCCTTTACAGGAACTATCCCAACACCTTCACCTGCTTATAATGATGCTGACCTTAGAGCTGAGAATACTAGACTTAAAAATGCTTTGATGAAGATCATTAACAACCTTACAGCTAGTGGAGCTTGGCAAGGTGGATTAGAAGGAGACTTCGTTCCTAGAAGAAATATTGCCACAGGTAATATTAACTTGTTCTCTAACACAGTGGATAGTGACTTCTTCATCCGTACTAATAATGGTAAAACAGAAAATGACTTGGCAGGAGGTATTAACTAATGGGATGTACAACTTGTAGTGGAAACCCTAACACATGGTGCACTCAGTGTATGCCTGCTGAGGACACTTGGGTAGCACCTGTGGATAAGCTACCTGATGTGTTTATGGGAGATAGAGATCACATGTATCTTCTACCTAATGGAGATCTGTTTATTCTTTCTCCTGATAGAACTAGATGGATTAAAGTTAATGGTCAAGGTGGTGGTGTTACTTATGATGATACCGCTGTGATTAATAGACTAAAAGCTCTAGAAGGTAAAACAGATAACTTCATTTCAACTGTTGGTGTATCTAGAAATGGTAATAGAGTCAAACTTACCTACACACTTGTGGATGGAACTATCAAGGAAGTTGAGTTTGAGGATAAGGATACTGTAGCTTTAGCCTATGACGATTCTGCCTTGAAGGCTAGAGTTAAAGCCTTAGAGGACAAGCCTGTGACACCTACAGGAGTAAATACATTCTTTGCTAAAGGTGATATCTCAGGTAATGGTACTTCACAGAATGTACGTGTCACAAAAGATAAGCTTGTAAATGCTGACACCATTAAAGTAGGAGACACAGTAGTTGACAGATATTGGAATAAAGATCTGTATAATATAGGTATGTTTAAAGTAGCTTCTGTGAATGGTAATGATGTTGTACTGAATGGTGTCAATGATCTTACATATAGACACCCTAAACAGTCTCTTACTTTAGCAGATAGAACATTGTCTATCTCTGAGGGTAACTCAGTAACACTACCTAATGATAAGCAAACTATCTCTAGACAGGGTAACAAGCTTGTGCTATCTAATGGTGGTGGAGAAGTAGACCTTCCTACACCTAACAATGCTACACCTTATGATGACAGCTTCCTTAGGGGTAAAATTACAGCTTTAGAGAACAAACCTGATAACGATAAGCAGACTTTAACCTTTAATGCAGGTAATAGGAACTTATCTATTAGTAATGGCAACTCAGTTACTCTACCTAATGATAAGCAGACAATCTCTAAGCAAGGGAATAAGCTGATCCTATCTAATGGTGGAGGTGAAGTTGAACTCCCTGTGCCTAACACTTCTGTGCCTTATGATGACACAGCGCTTAAGAAAAGAGTTAGTGATCTAGAAGCTAGACCTGATAATGATAAGCAAACTCTTACAGTTAACAATAATACATTATCAATTAGTGGTGGTAACTCAGTTACTCTTCCTTCACAAAGTATCCATAGGTTCTATGATGGAGATATTCCTGGTACTGCTGATACAAATAACACCCGTACTGTGCAAAAGACTAACTTTAGGAATCCTGATGGTATTAAAGTAGGAGATACAGTAGAAGACTTCTGGTCAGACCAAAATACTATCAACAGAGGTATTTGGAAAGTCATAGAAGTAAGTGGAAACAATGTCAAAGTTCAGGGTATTGGTAATTACAGTACTAGCCTGTGGAAAAATTTAACATTCAATGCTAATACAAGAGAGTTATCACTTAGTGGAGGTAATAAGGTAACTCTGCCTCAATATGTGTCACCTGAAGAGTTTACTACACTTAAAAATGAGTACAATAAACTCAAAGGTGCTTTTGAGAAACTTCTACAGGATCTTAAAGGTTCAGGAGCATGGAAACAAACAGGTGGAACTATCTTTGAGGGTAATCTGTACCCTGATAGACATATTGCCACAGGTAACATTAACCTCTTTGGTGGAACTGTTGATGGTAATGCCTTTATTAGAACAAATAATGGCAAGACTGAGAATGACCTTGCAGGAGGAATTAATTAATGGCAGATCAAGCTACACTTAATCAGGAACAGATTACCAAGGTAAGGCAAGCCCTTAGCCTTAATATCTATTCTACTGACAGTGGTACAAAGACCTACATTAGTGGGAACAGTTTTAGGATTGAAAACCCTATGCTTGTTCCCTCTGCTGATGGAGGTCAAATTGCTGTAGGACATGTAAATACTGAAGGAAGTATCTACTATGATCTTGTGGTAGAAGGTACTAAAGTTAAGGCTAGAAATACTAGAGCTGTAATTAAATCTGTGTCCTATACTAAGACTCCTGGACTCACAATTTATGGTAGTTTTGGTAATGCCTCTTATGGAATCAATACACCACAAGGGAGCATCTTCAATAAGTCTTATGATCCAGCTTTTGGAGACAATTGGACTGAAACAATTAATAGACAGCTAAATATCAATGATGTTGAGATATCCTCTAAGGTTAATGAGCAAAGAGGTGAGGTAGCTACCACTGTTGACCAATGGCAATTTAGTCCTACTACAGCTACTGTGTCATTCAGTTTGACTGTACCTAATACTAGCATCCTCAACATACCTCAAGCTCCTAAAGAGGGAACACTTGTAATCAAGTATGTTGATAATGTTACCGGAGCTACACTCAACACTGAGACCAAGAAAGTACCTGGTGATACAAGTCAGTCACATACTGCTCCTGAGATCTATAGGGCTACTTATAAGATTACTGGCAATAGAACTCAATCTGTTACAGTTCCTTCAGGACAAACTAAGGAGCTTGTATTTAGATACAACCCTGTGTATGGTCAGATTGTAAAGTACATTGATAAAGACTCAGGAAGAGAGATCAAGACTCAGAGCTACACACCTGTGACTCATGGAGATCCTTTTAGACAAGACCCTCCTAGCATCTCAGGTTATAGGCTTGTGCCAGGTCAGAACCCTATCAATGTACCTAGAGTAACAGGTAATGGAAACTACTCATTTAGATATGAGAAAATTCCCACTACTGCTAATGTTATTGTTAAGCATCTTAATAAGGCTAATAATCAACCTCTACGTGGGGATGTAACTCTAAGTAATCAGACTATTGGTAGCAATGTGAACTACAATGCTCCTGCTATCACTAACTATGCTCCTGAGAGAACTACCTATACTCACACTGTGGTTGAAGGTAACAATATCATTACTGTGTACTACACAGAAAATGCTAAGATTAGACCATGGGCTATTAGAAAGTCTAATGCTTGGAAGTCTCTTAACACTACAAGACAGTGGATGAAGATTAGAAGAACAGCTAACCAAAACTTTTGGGATACTAAACCTAATGCTGAAATTTATTCTACTGATACTGGTAAAGAAAACTACTCACCATCACGTATTCGTAAGGGTGGTAAGTGGAAAGCACAAGGAAAGATTGGTGACTAATGGCTATTGATGATAAAACAACTAGACTGAATGAAGCTACATTCACTAGTTATGGTGAAAATCCTAAGGATCACTGTTGGTATGATGAGTGTGACTGTGATGAAATTCCTGTTGCAGATTGTCAACGACTAGTAGATGAAAATAACAAGGGTGTAGGGCGGTTTGCATGTATGGCTGAGAGTCAGAAGTGCTACAATCCTAAGTTCTTCAGTTCATTCATGAAGAAGCTGGCTTGTCAACTTAACCACTACATTCAAAACATCTGTGCATTGTGGGATATGGTACAGTGTATGGCTGAATACTTATCTAAGATGGGTGACACAGGTGCAGTCCAAGTAAACTATGCTAGAAACTCTGCTGTGTCTTCTGCTGACTTCTATCACCCTATCACAGAAGGTTATGATCTAGACCTCTACATGGACTCAACTACTGGTGTTGTAGCTGGTGAGTCTGATGATGGAAGAAGAAAGCAAACTGATCGTAAGTATCGTGTTTACATCAGATGGTGTGCTGATGGTACTACACTTAATCCAGCACAGGATAACACAATGGAGCTTGTGGTATATCACTCAGGAGAACAATATACTGAGGATCTTAGAAAGAACCGTGGAGTACACTGGCAGATGACTGGTATCTCAGATGGTGCTATGGAGATGTCTGATAGTATTATCGTTCCTGCTGGACAGCATGTTAAGGTGAGAGTAGAGCCTGCTAACTCTTCCTCAGGTGTATTCCGTGTACACCAATTCAAGTTAGAGTACACTCCTGTTATGGATGTACAAGATACTCCTGAATGTCTTAAGCTTACGGAGCTTCCTAAGGATGACTGTAACTGTGAAGGAAAATAAAAAGGGACCTTAATGGTCCTTTTCTTTTTATCTAAATCTACGGTGTCTCCAACGTTTATAGAGATTGTGATAGTCAGTCAATCCCAAGCACTCTTCTGTGTATCTAGCTAGACCAGGCTCAGAGTTTAACACAACATATAACATGTTCTGTCTATCTCTAATATCCTTACGCTGTTTACGCATCCTAGTTTGGAAGGTTCTTGTGCTTATCTTGATCTTTTTACCTAATTCATTGTAGACTTTTTCTAATCTGATATACTCATCAGAAGCTTCTTTAGGTGTCATCTCTTTGACACTCTCCATCAATGTACTCATAGTACCATAGCTCCTCTCCTGAACTCTTTATTAATACATACATATCTCCTTGAGTCAACTTAACAAACCGATCAGAGCCTATCCATTTAGCTATTTTATCTTGTCTATTTCTGAAGCCAGTTATCACTTCATCAAAGTAACAAGTTCCTAACTCATCTATCATCTTTATGTGATATTGTTTTATTCTCTTTCCAGTAGTCATACATACTCCTTGATATTACTATAGAGCTTAACTGCTTCTTGAGTGTAGTAGCTTTTCTTTTAGGACATGTAGAACTCTCACTGAGGTTCCAACTTACAAGCATATTAGCTACATCATTAGGAGTAATAATACGTTCTTTTGGTGTGATAAACGGTTGGTCAATATACCAATCCATTATATCATCTACAAATTCAGCATAATCATCTATGTAGAATCTCTTATTCCCTGTGACCTTAAGATAGTGTCTCTTAACTGGTTTAGGAACTTTTCTAATAAGATCAATCTTTATATGAAGCTCATTAATATAAGAGAAGTCTGTAGCTAGATGAAAGTTAGTGAACATACCAGTACCAAAGACCTTCACATCAGCGTAATAATTACAGATATCATTACATGACCACTCATAGAATAGATCCTGTGGGAGCTTATCAATGAAGTCACAGCATGAAGACATAAAGTAGTCATGCCTAGACATACCTGTAGTAAAAGCTGACTGCACAGGGGATACATAGTTACATCTAATCTTTGTACCCTTCTTTCTCAGCTTGTCAGCAACTACCTTAAGCTCTTTCACAGTAATGATACCATCAGGATTAGTACACTGTCTTACAAGCCTCTCATCACCTATAATACGGTATACAAAGGCTGTAAGTAGTTTATCCCTCACAGGGTATCTAGCTGTGTTAAGAGTACGTATCATTGTCTGAGACATATCATCAAGATACTTTAGATTATTAGGTAATGACTTTCTAGCTAGGTCATTAACCTCTTTCTTTCTACTGTGTCTATACTCAAAAGCATCTCTACGTTTAAGTAGGTACAGTTTAAAGTTTGAAATTAAGTTATCACTCATAAGTAAACTCCCTTACAGCAGGCATGGATAGATGAAAGTAAAAAATGTATATATATATAGGAGACCATTTAGGACGTTATCAATGGAAGTGACTGTCCATGCCTGTTATAAAGGAGTTAAACTCCTTTTGTATAGAATTAGAGAGAACCCCTCTAAGAGCACAGTGTGTAATTAGGAATCATGAAAAGGTTAAAAGTAATCATAAAAATAGTAAGGAATGTGAGTAGATGCTTCACACTGTGCTTTCAGAAGGGGCAACTAAGTTGCACCCTAAGAGTGGTTAATCCCACTCATCATCTTCTACGTTTACATCATCAGATACAGATGAATTATCTTCATCATCTTCTTCTGAAACTGAGAAGATTTTAGTAACTCGCCACTGACGCTTGTCATTGTAAGGGTCAGTCTCTTCAAGAGTGATACCAATAAACTTACCTGTGAAGTCATCAGTGTCAAGTTCTCCATCAGGATCAAGACCACAAGCTACAGCAAGGCTATATAGGTCACGGTATCCCCACTGATTATCACGTACAAAGTGTGTGAAGAGTGCAGGAGCACCTTTACCAAAGTTACCACGAAGTTTAAACTCATAGTGAGCCAATCCTGAACTCTTACTAGTACCAGCCTTAACTTCTGTGATTTCTACTTCATAGTTACCATCATTATAGATATAGTCATCACTGACTTTTTCAGCAGTAAATGTGATTTTTGACATTATTCTTCTCCCTCAGCCTTTTTATTTTTTAGCTTGTGTAGAACCATCTGTAAGTCCTACAAGTTCATCCCAAGTTGGGTTGATAATTGTGTCAGGAATTACTAGTCCTGGCTTACGAGTAACTTTAAGATTGTACACAGGGTTTCCTGCTAATCGTACTTGATAGAAGTCCTTAACTTTTTTATTACCCTTGACAATCTTAGACTTAGTGATACGCTCAGTGTGCCCTAAGATACGAGATGATGCTGTCAAGTACTTAGACACACTCTCCATCAAGTTAGGGATGATCTGTGCAGGAACATTTTCATCAGTAACTTCTTCAACGTTTACTGATTTCTGTTGACAGATAACATATACATTCTTACCTGAATAAGATAATCGTACAAGCGTATCAATAAATGCACGAAGGATAGTAGATGCTTCACCATATAGATTAAGTGACATCTGTTTAGCATTTTTCTTAGCCATTAAATCCTTGTACAAAAGCTCTTGAACATTAGTGAAGTGGTCAATAGCAATAGAGTCAAAATCATTGGCTAAGTTGATAGCTTCTTCCACATCTGACCAAGTATAACATTCTGCCACTGAGAAACGCTCTTCAGGTGTCACAGAAGCCAATCCACGGTCTGTGTCAATAACAAGCACTTCTCCTGGTAGAGAGTTAATAAAGGTAGTTTTACCACTTCCAGGCTCACCATACAGTGTAGTCAAAGTGTGTAATTTAATTTTGTTTAACTTTTTAAGTTCCATTATTTCTCCTTACTTACCTGTACTTCCATAGCCACCACGGTCTTCATTACCAAGATGATCTACCTCAGTGAATGTTAGCTCAGGCTGATTTTCCATTAGACGAAACTGACACAATCGCTGTCCTTGTTCAATAGCTCCATCACGTGTAGCATAGAACTTAGCTCCCCAATAGTCATTATCTCCATTGTAAGAGTTATCAATCACTCCTACTCCATTAGTTAAGATAAGACCTGTGTGTTGGAATGTACTTGAACGTGGAGCCAAGTGAGCTTCATACCCAAGGGGTAACTCCATTGCAACTCCAAAGTTCACAGTGACAGTATCACCTTTTTTATACTCCAAACTATAGGGACAAGCTAGGTCAATCCAATCGCCTTTTGAGAGTGTTTCAATTCGAGGTACACTCCCTGCTCTGTACTTAATTTTAATATCAAGCATATTCATCCTCAAACTCAATTATTTTATTGACAATCTGTTTCATGTTGTTCACACATTGCTTATATACAAGGTCATCCACTACTGTTAATGAAGCCTGTGTCATAAATAAAACTTGTAGTGCTGACATATCAGGTAGGTCACTAACATCAAACACATAAGGTTCTCTTTGTGTCACAGGAGGATATTCTAATGACAAAGCTTTATCAAGAAACACTAAAGCCTTATTAAGATCCTCTAGACCATTCTTGTACTTGTATCTCCACACATACTTGACAGCAGAAGCAATCAAAGGGTCAAGCTCTGCTCTGAGCCAAAAGTCCCAACATTCAATTCCATTAGATGTGTACCTCTTAGGGTTTGTTAATTCTTCTGAAAGGGTCAAAACGCTCTCCAATCTGTTTAAATATAGCTCCAAGGATAATGAATATGAAGATGAAAAGAATAACTTCCCATACTCCTCCAAAGAGCATACCTATTAGCAATATAGAGGATAAGATTAAGTAAAATACTAAGAGAGTAGCCAATAAGAATGATAGACCACACAGTAAATAAAATAGTAATGCCAACATCTAACCTCCAAAGATAAAGAATTTCAAGAAACCAAGAATTACAAACCCTGAGATAATCAGGATGCTTAGTAAGAATAAACCTAAGGAGATAATGAGACAACCTAAGTTAATTTCCATAAGTTTTCCTAGCATTACATGTCCTTCAACTTAGTCTTCAACTCAAGAAGCTCTTTCTCTTTTGTTAAAAGTTCAACATATTTCAAGGCAGATAAGCTAACAAATTTTACTCCATCCATACCTTCAATAAATGACTCTTGCTTATAAGCTAAAAGTGTTAGATATTTATCTTGAGTGTCCTGATAGTCATTCCTAGCTTTGCGTAGTGCTTCTGTAAGAAATTCATTGTGACTTTCAATATCTTTCTCATACTTCTTAAACTGCATATAGTAGATTGCATAAGAAAGTAAGCTTGAAATAATACCTATTACTAGGTAAACACCAAATTGATCTTTCATCCTATACCTTTCTATAGTGAATAGCTGTAAAGCCATCTCCCTTAAAAGTTACAATTATGTTCTCAGGCTTTCTATACTCATCCATATCAGTGAAGTAAGTATCTCCTGAGTAGTCTCCTTCAATCATACTGACTATGAACTCTTCACAGTAGGGAATGAACTGCTTATACACAGATGCCCCACCAATAATCCACAAGTCTTTGTCACTGTGCTCATAGAAGTCAAGGATTTCTTCTACATTGTTAGCAATATAAACTTCTTCCTCATCATAACCTTCAATCTCATCCTTGTGTGTAAGAACAATATTGATCCTGTTCTTTAGAGGTCTTTGCCCTATAGACTTCCATGTAGTGTGTCCCATGACAACTATACCGCCAGTAGTCTGATTTCTAAAGTAGTTTAGATCAGCCCCATTGTGCCAAGGGAGGCTTCCCTCAGCACCTATGAGACCATCTTTAGCTTCAGCCCAAATTAACTTAATCATTATGCTTCAATAAGGAAAGCAGGGTGATTGAATTGAGGGAAGCGTTCTTCAATTTCAGCAAGAGTAAACTTACCAATACGGTCAGTACCATGACCATAAACATCAGCTTCTTCAGTGAAGCCTGAAAGTTGTCCATCAGCATTGATAGCAATGTAAGGAGCTTTTACGTTACGCTCTTTCTTACCAATGTAGATGATGTAGCGTTGTTCTGCTACAGCAGATGCAGGTACTACAGTCTCAACTGTAGTCGTTTCAATACCTAGTGTGTCTGCTAGTACTTGCACTAGTTGGTTGAATTGTTTGTTATCCATAATGATAACCTCCTTAGAAAATATTGATTGTGTAATAACGCATTTCTAGGTTATTACATAGAATAGTTTAACAAATTTAGGTTAGCCTGTCAACCCTTTTTTGAAGATTTTTCAAAATTTTTTTCAATAAAATCATCAAGGTCTTCTAGCATGTCTCCAATAAATACATAATAAAGGTAGTCATAAGCGTCAGGCTGTCTATCTACAGGTCTATATAGACGATAATCAGGATTAGCTTCAATGATATCAACAGTTTCTACAAACTGATTGAAGAACTCATCCGCACGATATTTATTGAAGATGTAAGTCTTGTGTGACACAATCTTTTTAGAGCGTAGGTTAATAGCAGGATTAACAAAGGCAAACTTAAAGTCTCTTACCTTATACCCAAGCTTATCATACACATACATGTACATGTTAGCCTGTAGTCCATACTTATACTTCTCTTCCTTTGGGGCTAGTGATACTGTCTTATAGTCCACAAGGGTTACTGTTCCATCATCATTCTGAATGACTGCATCCACAATCCCTGTGAATTGATGACCATTAGGTAGGTCAAAGTACACCTGATTTTCTGTCTCAATGATTTTAGAGGCATCAATCATGTAGTCATCAGCAAAGTAACGCTCTAGCCCTAGTAGTCCACAGGTTACAGCCTCTTCTACATAGTCTTTATCCTTAATCTCTTCAAGGACTTTTGGTTTAAGCTCATCAAGACTTAGTTTACCCTTGTGCTTACCTAAAATCTCCATACCTAAGTGAAAGATAGTCCCACGATCCATGTACTTAGTACGCTCAGGGTCTCTAATTTCTTTGTATCCTGCAATATACTTACACCAATGTCTCCAAGGACAATCCAGGAAAGTATTCACACGACTGATACTATATGTTGTCATTATCCACCTCTTCCAGTTCCATTATCAATGTAGTAGATTAAGTCTTTAAACCTCATTGTTAAAGAATGTTCCATACTTTTAGCCCTAACAGCCTCTTCAGTAAGCGCTTTATCCACCTGTGCAATCTTAAGATTAAGTTTTGCATTTTCAATTCTTAAGTTCTTAATTTCTTTCTCTGTATGACTAACATACATCACTAATGAGATGATTATAGCTAATCCACAAAGTACATAAGCACCTAATTTACTTAACTTTCCAGGATCTTTTGTGAATAGCTTTGAAAATCTCAAATTCATTCTTTTCATTAATCAATTCCTTATCCTCTAGCTCCTTCAAAATCTCAGAAGCTTTCTTATACTTGTATTTCTGTAATATTTCAGCCACAGCCAAGCTGACAGTGGAAGTACTATCAATTATCAGTGGTCTAAAGTCAGTCTTCAGGACATCACCAAGCATCTTCATATACTTAGGGGAAGGATATACTTTATCATTCTCCCATCTCCAAACATTAGTCACAGCGGTACCCATAACAGAAGCAAGCTCCTCTTGAGTGTATCCAAATAGTTGTCTTCTTTCTTTTAATGCATCAGCGAACTCGGTCAATGATCTTAAACCCTCTTTCTTTAGAAATATATACAGGCTCCTTAGTCATGCTCTCCATAACAATGTATTGAGAGTATTCAGGATACTGCTTAAGTAATTCAGTTTTTGAGTTACATTTAACAGAAAATCTGTTGAACTCAATAGACCAACCAATAGTACCATCATCATACTTACACAAGTAATGACCACTAGGAAGCTTCACCACATAGGAACTGTTAGTATAATCTACTTCCCACTTCTGTGCAAGTACAGCCTTACACATACGCACAAAGGATTGTCCATACTGTTCACGATCCATACCTTCTGTGATCTTATAGCGATCTTCCATTACTGAATCATACTTACCATAGTATAAGATATTGATTAAGCCAACATTTCTCATGCTACGGAACTCATCACCAAAGGATAGCTTTTTAAGATACTCATCCTCCATAGGAGTTACCTTAACAACTTCCTCCTTGTTATACTCCACAGTATTCTCTAGGCTATCAATCCTATTCTTTAAATACTCATCAAAAGTACTCTTCTTTTTATACTTATCCAGCCTATCCATGATACGATCATAGATATCCTTGCGAATTGTTTCTCCCTCAATAGCTCGTTGAAGGGTTCTATAGGAGATTTCCAACTCTTCCATTAGCTTCAATTTAGTCTTTGTTTCTAATTGTTCTTTTAAAAGATCCTTTAATTCCATATATTTTCTCCTGAGGATGGTTATTTTCCATCCTCTTTTAATTGATCTGTTAGACAAGCACTACAGGGTGTCACTTCATAACCAAGGAACATAGCTAGTACCTGATTAGTCACACGTGACTGCTCTAGAAAGGCTGTCTTAACATCTTCATTACTTAAATCAACTTGCCAAGCTTCAAAAGCTGTGATAGTAGCCACAAGTACATGTTTCAATAAACACCACAGGTCAGGGTTTCCATCTGCTGTAGCCTGTGCCTTTAACAGCTTCATAGCATCTCGTCTTTGCTTAGTCACTGTGTCCAATAACAGTATAGTATCTGCAATTTTAACATCAGTATCTACAACTGAGATTTTTTCTTCTTCAGTTTGTACATCAGGATTGTCTTTGAAATACCAAAACTTATTTTGATCCTCATACTTACGAATTAAAATCTCTAAATGATACTCACTAGCACCTAAGTGCATAATGTTAGTGACGATATCTTCTGTGATACCTACTGAACTATTTTTATTTACCATATCAACCTCAAAATGTGTTTCCTGCTACAAGCATGTAGCGAATAAAGTATGTGTTTTTTGTCTTTCTGTGCATCTCATGCCAAAAATCAAATGCCTTAGTATAGCTATCAAATGAGTGAGTCTTAACAAGTTGTCCATTAAAGTACTCATTAACTTTATAGCTATTCACAGTATCCATTATTAATCACCTCCATAATCTCTTCCTGAACCTTCTTTGGTACAGGTTTATCAGTAGGGAAGTATGGATAGAAAACTGTATGAATCTCCTTCTTATGAGGATCATCAAAGTATATATGTCTAAAGCAATACTTGTGTGACATATAATCCACAACTGTGTGACTAGGACCACTTAGCCTACGATACATATAGTCAATCTCTTCAGGAAGAGAGTGTTTAAGTGTGAATATACTATCAAATGATTGTAACTCAGGAATACACTCTCTATAATGAGACTTCATATAACGAATACCCTCATAAAAGCTATTCAACACATAGACGTTACCCTTCACACAGATTGTGAATAAGTCTTCCCAATCAGACTGTAGCTTAACATAGTCTAAGGGGTTAAGCATAAATGCTGTTCTATTTAATTGCCTTAATTTTTTATAATCCTCTAATTTATAAGCAGGTTTATCATAAAATTTCATCTACCCTCCCCACGCTTGGTGTACCTCCACATCTGCAATAATTGGTATTGGGATATCTATACCATCAATTATTGAAGGATGCTCCATCATCTCCTTAACTATTGGAACTACTTCCTCTACATAGTCATCTCTAATCTCAAATAAGATAGCATCATGAACAGAACCTAATACCTTACAGCGTTCATGGTCAATTATATCACTAAACACAATGTCTGACAATGCACTGATACACATGTCTGAAGCAAAGCCTTGAACACCTGAGTTTACAGACTGCCTTTCAGCCTGTCCTCTATTTGACCAGTTACTAGAGTTGATATCAGGAAGGAACCGTTTACGACCTATAGGAGACCATGTATGTCCATTCTTTCTTGCATATTCTTTGCACTCCTCATGCCAAGGAAGCAGTCTAGGATATGCTTCAAAGAAGTTGTTACGAAAGCCTTCAGACTGTTCTTCTGTGATATTAAGACCATAACCTTTAGCATAATCTACGAATGTTTTTGCACTCATTCCATATAAAAAACCAAAGTTCATTGATTTAGCTTCAGTACGTTTCCTCTTTTGCTCTTGCTTACTAAGGTTTGAAGTATCACCAAACAACAACTCAGTAGTCTTACTATGCAAGTCACTTCCTGAATTATAAGCATGTTGCATATTTGCATCTCCTGAAAACATAGATGCCACACGGAGTTCAACCTGACTGAAGTCACATTCAAGTATTTTCCATCCAGGTCTAGCTTCAATAAGATTTCTTACATTTTTATCCTGGGGAATCTGTTGCAAATTTGGGTTACTACATGTAGTCCGACCTGTCCTTGCTGTAATGTTGAAGCTAGGGTATATCCTATCATCAACCTGAATTTTTTCCCAAGACTTAATGAAAGTCTCTAACTTAGTCAACCGTCTATATTCCAATAAGTCATCCACTACAGGATTACCTATATAGTTTGCTAAGACATCACTACTCACTGAGGGTACACCTTTAGCTGTCTTTTCAATTACCTTAAGACCTACACCATAGCCAATAACCACAGGCTTGAAGTTGTGCTTGAGCTTAACATCTATACCATAGAGGTAGTTATTATCAGCTAGGTACTCTTCCTTGAATTGAGTAGCCTCTTTCCTTGTGTCAAACTCTCCTCTGACAATCTGTTCACCTGTGAATAGGTGCTCAATCACCTCATAAGTATTAGGTAATTTCTCACCTTTCTCCTTATACACAGGCTTACCCTTCTTACTATAAAGGACTGATGCTACCTGTACTGTAGAGTTCCAGTTGATATCTGCCACAGTGATAAGTCGTTCATAGTAGGGCATATACTCTTCTATAAGCTTCTTAGCAATCTCACCACGTCTAGGACTGATTGGTACTCCATTCTTTTCGACCTCATAGTAGGCTCTATATGCTCTCATCTCATGCTTATAGACCTTCACAAGATCATATAGGTTAAGTTTCTTCTTAAAGATCTTCATTAACTTAACAGGATAAAGAACATCATCAAGAGCATAACACATAAATGTATCAGTGATTTCACCCTTCTTAGCCTCAATTGCAATATCATAGTCAAGTAAGAAGTACTTCTTAACTAAAGTCTTAAGACCAAGCTCTTCCTCTCCACAAACGTGTGCAAGTACTAATGTATCAACCCAAAGATTAAGCTCAATCCCTGTCTTAACATAAAGAAATAGTAAGTCAAACTTTCCATTGTGTGTTACTAACTTAGCCTGCTTTAAGAAGGTAAGTAGTTTTAGTAAAAATTCCATGCTAGTATTTTGCCAGTCAAAGAATTTACGCTTATATTTTCCAGTAGTTAAATCTGTGTAGCCTATTTGTATAGAGGTTATATCATCTCTAAACCTGTCAAGTCCAGTGGTTTCAATATCAAGACACACAGGCTTGCTTAAATCAATACTCTTCTTCATAATCTTTAAATCCAATCTCAAATGACCTAGCCATGTATATTAACCTGTCCATGTTCTTTCTAATTTGTCTCTCGGTTATTGACTGTGTGACCTTATCACCACTAATTGATCTACATCCATGAAACAACTCAGGTATATCTACATACTCAAAGTCAAGGAAGTCAGTATTAACAAACTCTTCAATAAGTTTCCCTGAGTTTGTGTCCATTTTACCATAGTATTCATCATGCCAATAATGTACCAACCAACACAGCTCTTCCCTTGTGAATATATCAATCATTTTTGACAAGGTTATTATGTTAGGTAGCTTACCTAGCTTCATTCGTCTAAGGCATGTAGAAGCATCACTATACATACCTATCTGTTTGAGGTAGTAAGAGAGTGTAATCACATTTTGAAGTAAGTAATCATATATTTTAAAGATAACTCTACCTTCAACTGTGTTCATGTTGTCTAAACAAAATTCTCTAGCCCACTTAGGTATAGGTTTTCTAACACTCCTCGTCATCTCCAATATACCTCCATTCACTACCTACTCTGATATAATAATCAGGATCATGTTTAGTCTCATAGTCACCATACCACTCTCTAGGAGGTGTTGATAACCAGTCATCATAATCTTGTTTAAACATGTTTATCCTTCTTTTCTAGCTCTTCTAGCAAGTATTTCTCCCTTGCCAAAGCCATGTTATAGAGGTCTAGTGATTGTGCCATCATTCGATTTTGTGACTTAATGACTGACTTAACTTTCTTCAGCTCCCTATTAGACACAAAGGCTATATGGATAGCCCACACAAAGCCGATAAACCATACTCCAATGAATATGTATAAAATAAAATTTTGTAAATCTAGCATATTAATCTCCAAAAATATAGATTAATCCCATAAGGTACATTAAAAATTCCAAACCATACCATACTATTGAGAATATCAGTGGAAGAATACCACTAGGTAAGCTAAGTAATACTACATAGGTAATTAAAACTACCCCTGAATAGATAAAACTTAGTACTAATGACATAAAAATTTTATCTCTATATATACTAATAAATTTTAGCATCACTCTACCTCCTCAACATTAAATCCTGGGCAACTAAACATCCATTCAAAGCCAGCATTTACAAGATCTTCCTTTGTGTGGTATAAACGTGTTGTGCTAGATTCTTGATTAAAGCCAAAATACCATTTTCCAGTAACCATATCAAATTTAAAACTTTCTGAGCCTTTTTGAACGTTTTTAAATTTGATAATATACTTCTTTTCATTAACCTTATAACCAAATAACCAAGCTATAGCAAAAGTATTACTTTCTTTTCTACACCATTTAACACATTTTCTAGTATCCCCCTTAAATCCTTCACTCAATGACATCCCAAAATCATCTACTGGATCAAGACATCCTAATAATGTGAAATTATGTTCCTTACAGTACTCAATCCAATCATCAACAAATGGAGGCACTTCAACTAAATCACGTTCAATAAACCCTTCTAGTCTACCTTGCTCAAGACCTGCTTTATACTTCCAAAAGCCAAAATCTTCACCAAACTTGTGCAGAATTTCATCAATCCATAAACGTCTAGTATCATCTTCTAGATCTTCCATTCGTTTAATGACCTTCTTTAATTTTAATGACTTGTGTTGATTATCCATCTTTTAACTTTTCCTTTAATTTTGATATTCTAAACTTCACCAACCCTATAGCATGATTTAACAATGGAGTTGGGTACTGAGGAAGAGTCTCTAATACCTCTTCATAGTAAGCAAGCTCTTCCTCAGTGTTTTTAAACTCCAACTTCATATTAGTTTTCTTTCTTGAACTTAATTCCAACCATTAGTCCAAGCATACCTAATAGACTAACAGCAATGCCAAAGTCAGATCCAGTAGCAGGTAACACAGCAGGTGCATCATAAGACTTGATTGGTTCTTCTGATCCTGTGTTCTTAACTTCTACCACTTCCTTAGGTTCTTGTGGTTTTGGATCCTGTGGTTTAACAGGCTCTTGTGGTTTAGGTTCACTTGGTTTGTTAGGTTCCTGGGGTTTTACAGGTTCTTCAGGAATTATAAGCTCAGGAATTTCCACAATTGGTGTTGGTGGAAGCACAGGTACATCCTCAATTGGAAGGTAAGGCTTCTCAAGGATAGGAGCAGGAGGCATCATTGGAATATCTTCAATGTTGATCTCAGGCTTATCCAAGATAGGTGCATCATTAGGGATAGTTCCAATAGGTTCTGTGTACTCAGGTTTCACACGTTCTTCAGGAATACCTGGAATACCTCCATGCCATTCAGGTTTTTCATACTTAGGAGCATCATTAGGAATTTCAAAAGTTGGTTCAGGTTTATTTTCACCTGAGGCATTACCTTTTCCTCCAACAAGCTGTACATAGCTGTGTGAGATACCGCCATCAGATTCAGCTTTAATTTCAATCTTATTAGTAGGATTGAAAGACTCTTTAACTGGTTTAGTAAGCTTAGTCTTATAGTTAATGTAGATCATGTGATCCAAGCGATCCATAGTGATTGTGAATCCATGTTCAGATTTACTGATAGACTTAACCAAGTCCATAGCATCACCTTTATCAATCCAAGGGTCAACACTTTCAATATTCTTTACTTCAAAGAAATTATCAACTAGCTTTTGGTTCTCACTCATTTCATCAATGATTTTCACATAGTTAAGAACACGTTTGGCATAATTTACACGTGCTGTCCAATTAATCACTGTAGGGTCATCTTTGTCTTGTGAACCCCACTTAGAAAGGAGCTCATCTTTACCGATCACTTGCTCTTTACCAATCTGTGTAGTCACAAGTGTTCCATTAAAGTTAGCTGTCACAGGTTTACCTGATTGAACCTTGTCAGTCCATGTAGTATCCAATTTCAAACTCATTTGTTTGTTCAAAGGATGACTAGCAAAGTAGTTATTGAACACTGTAGTAACTGTATTGTTTTCTGCATCAGTAGTAGCCTTACCTACAACTTGCTTGTCAGGATTGTACACGTCAAAGTCAAAGCTAGTTTGAAATTTTACTTCTTCAGGTAAAGTAAACTTAACTTTGTCACCTTCATTGATAGCCATGTTATCATCAAAGTGAATATTTTTATATTCCACAGTGAATGGCTGGTATTTTCCATTACCATTTGATTGATCCACTACTACCTCAGGATTAGTAACTGTGATTTCAGTACCTTCTTTTGTGATAGTCATAGGAGCCTTTGTAGTGCTCTCTGTTGCATTTTCAGGAGCAGTGGTGTTATTCTCCACAGCAGTAGTTGAAACTAATTCTGAGGCTTCTGGTGAGCTTACAGGGCTATCCTGAGAGTCAGCTTTAACATTGTTAGCAATAGCAAGTGTAGCAAGTGTAGCTACAGCCAATAGAGTTGTTTTATTTTTCATCTTCATTATTTCCTTTTTTAAGTTTTACTAATTTCTTGGGTTCTTCAGCATAAGCTGTTTCATCCTTACGTTTATAGGCTTTACAGCCCATGTTATCATCAACCACAAGGTCATAAACATCTCCTGACTTGTGATTTCTGAAAAATGTAGTCATCCTACTTGAGTTATTAGAGGTTCGCTGTAAGAGTATCATAGACTCATACCAACCTTCAATGAAGGCTGAACCATACATATCTGAGGTTTGGATTTTAGTACCTCTCTCTAACTTCCTTGAGTGGTGTACTACCATCACAGAACAGCCAGTATCATTTCTCAGATCAGTTAGCATTTCTAACCTCTGAACAATGTCTTGGTGACGGTTGATATCTCCTGAACCAAAGAGTAAGTACATAGGGTCAATGATTAAGAGCTTAATTCCTAGAGCATTAATATCATCCTTTAGCTTGTAAATCTGATCCATTGTGATATTGTCATCCACAAAGTAGATAGGTAAGTCAGTCTCTCCTGTGATTGAGTAGATCTTATGCTGTTCCATTGAGAGATTGTTTTCTCCCTGAAGGATTAATACAGCTCCTTGCTTGACCTCTCTACCATCAAAAGGTCTACCTGTAGCAACTGCACAGGCTAGATTGAGAGTAAAAGTAGATTTAAAGCTCTTTGAAGGAGCTCCAATAACACCTACTGAACTATTCTCCCAAAAGTCTTCAACTAACCAAAAATCTGTAGGGTCAAAAGGCTCAATCTCATCAACCTTCTTGATTGACACAGTACGCTTAACCTTAGACTTACCCTTATCTTTCAGTTTTGTGATTTCTGTACTACCATGTTGAACCTTTGAAGTAAGAATAGGTTTCTCATCAAGTATCTTTTCCTCTTCCTTCTCTTGGGCTTCCATTTTGGCGAATACCCTGTGAACCTCTTTGTCCACGTTTGATTCATTAAACTTAGCCATTGATCTAGGAGCATTTAAGAGCACGAACTTAACTTCTTCCTTACTTGCACCTTCAATAATCATCTTACGTTCAACATTCCAAGCCCATTCAGAACGGTCAGTACCTAAAATCTGACGAAACTCAGGACCAATACTATATTCTTGTATTAGATCTTCAAGGTCATAGTACTTATCCTCAATAGGTTCATTCTCAATTTCTGTGATAGTACGAATATCTACATCTTTGAGATGCTTGATAATGTCACGCTTACGATAGACTGTACCTTCACCTTGCATACCTGATACATTGAAGGTACTAGCATACTTGTGGTTACGTGTTCCTGGGATTCTGAAGTAGTGTACTATGTCATTACCACAAGGATCAAAACCATACTTAGCCACAAGCTTACGATTGATTATTTCTTGTTCCTGAGGTGTAACAGGATTATCTAGGATCCAAACTCCTTGAAACTTCCCTGGGCTTGTTTCCCAATAGTATGAAGGGGGAAGATCCTTAGGAATAGGAGCTCCATCAATATCCTGTGCAATGATATAACTATCTTGTGCATTAGGTTTGATTCGCTTACCATCTTTCACAGGTGTGAAGCAGATGTACAGATCAAACTTATCTCTTAGAGCCTTAACCTGTGACCCTAGCAATTTCAAAGGAAACTTGGCTTCTTCAAAATCTCGATTAAACCTTGCTTCCTCATGTTTTCGATTGTAAAATTTCTTGTTAATTCCTACGTGAACTACTCCATCTTCAGGAAAGTTACGCTTTAACAATGTCATAAATTTAGAGGACACTTGACCAACTCCACCCCTCTCTTATCAATTCTCGCTCATAAGCTCTATCATTAGGGCTTTGATATATACCGAATAGCTCATTATAGATGTCTCTGACAAACTCCCAACCCTTAACCTTAAACTTCCATAATGAGTCCATCACACGTTTTACATAACGTTTAAGGCTTTTGTTAAAAGACTTTGAGATTCTTCTTTGGTAGCTATTAGGGTTTTTTAAATTGTACATTAAGTGCTCAAAAACATGTTCAGAATTTTTAGCTTCCTTATCATTCAAAACCAAGTCATTCACAAGGACTGTACGACCTCTTGTGTTAGCTTTAATGATTGTGATTAATCCTAAAGTATGTAAAGTATTGAGATGTTTAGCAAAGGCTTTCTTACAAGCAATACCAAGGTGAGGCATAATTTCCTTGTTATTGAAGGTGTACTCATTAGCTCCATGATTAGCAACCACAAGTGAGTAAAAGAATGATAATACCATTAAAGTATAACTATCTAGTCTATACTGCTCAATCCATTCAGTTTGCACTGTGATAAATGGTTTTTCAGGAGTTGATTGACTCATTAATTCATTGTAAAGTGTAGCCTTAACAGTCCAATCACGCTTAGCCCAATAACCATCTTCATTCCAGCCATACTTAGCTTTATTACGATTAAGTAGTCCCATATTCTCAAGGATAACTCCGTATTCATGCACAGAATAATTAGATAGCCCTAAATGCTTCTCAAACCACTCATTGCTTACTGAGATATTAGCCACAGGCTTACCCTCAGCCATACTAGCCATGCAAGAATAGAATAACACAAGACCTGGACGATCCATATATTGGTTCAATTCTGTGGGGATTTTAATATACATATAATTCCTCATTTCTACGATTTATGGTATAACTAGGTTATCACTTTATCTCTCAAATGTCAAGAGGTTTTTGAAAAAATCTCAAATTATTTATTAGAGGCAAGCACTATCCTATATAAGATAACTACTTAATACTATAGTCTTATAGATTATAAGTAAGTATCTTATATGATATAGTTGATACCTCTAATAAATCTTAAATAAATTTTGTAAAAAGTGTTGACAACTAACCTATAGTGTGATATACTCATAGTACATGTATTTCCTTGAGTTCTAACAAATTCGTTAGAGCTCTTTTTTTTTGTTTACAATTCCCCATAGTTAAGGATATATCGAAATTGACTTAGTGAGTAGCAGGTATATCCTTTTTGGTATGCTTCATGCAATAATTCAATGCCTTCATCAAGGTTTTTAAACGTAGAATGATAGTAAGTGTTGAATATTGATTGTGCTTGCGCTTGTAAACTAGGCATTAATACCTGAATTAGCTTTTCCACAGTTTGATCTTTCTCAGCAAGAGCTTTACGCTTTTTACCCTTAACAGGTTTTGTCATTCCATAATAACCATTTGCATAGGTTGTAACCTTAGTAATAGGTTTAGCTGTGTATTTCCATGAGCTAGTATCTTGTGATTCTAGCCACACAAGGAATTGAGACAGTCCTTCAAGATTTTTTTCATAAGCACTCATTGAGATGAACTCAGTACGTTTATGCTCATTCATATAACTTGCTGAGAGGTTTACAATAGGTTTGTTTAGATATGGACCTAACGTAGCTACATCTGTGTAGGATCCTGTAGCTAGTTTGTAGTTTTTAGACAATTCCTCATAAATCTCAGGAATTGAGTCTTTATCATAGTTGTAGAATACCATCTCATTCCAATATCCTTCATGTACACCTCGGTCAACTTGGATGAGCATAGAAGCCTCTGAGAACTCTTCTAAGAGCTTTTCTTCAACAGCCTTCTTAGACCCTTGACAGCCTACTTCCTCGTCCGTAGTGAAGAGAATATGAGGTCTGAAGCCCATATCAAGGATATCAAGGATAGTTTTAACTCCACAGCGATCATCAGCACCTAAGCAAGCAAGCTTAGGATTAGCCATAGGGTGTAACATGATAATATCATTGTAAAAGATGATATCACCCAATTTAGGAGCACCCTGAGGAAATTCTGTTGATAACCTAGCTGAATAAGTAGTTTCACTAGCATTTTGGTGAGTGTTGATTGTATCAAGGTGTGCTACCAACACAGGAGCATTAGGATTTTCACTAATTCCTTGGATAACATATCCATAGTCAATAACCTTATAGTTATAGTCATTAACTAGCCAATCAAACAATTTGTCACCTAGTTCATTTTGTGTCAAAGTCAATAATTCTTTAAAAGTTTTCATTTTGTTCTCCTTATTCAATAACTTCATAGTATTTAGTTTGTAATTTCTCAAATACTTCATTATCTAATTCACGAATGATATCTTGATAATTCTTGGAAAGATCAACATCACCTTTTTCAAAGTGAACACTTGATAAAATATTATCAGTTCCTAGAGTGGTATAGCTGTTCATACGGCTCATGTTACACCACAAATGCATAGAACGATCATCATCAAAATTGTAAAATTTACCTTCAGGAATGTAAGCACCTTCAATTTCTTTAAAATCATCAATTTTCTTGTCAAACAGCAAGCAATACAACACAGTAGTAAATTCATAAGCTGTTTTGCACTTTTCAGTTGCGATATTGCTATAAGCTCCTGCGTGTGCAATATCTCCTGATTCATTCATGTAAAAATATGAACGGTAAAGGTTTCTAAGGATAGGCTTTTTGGAGTGTTTAGTATAACCTGCACTATAGGCTTTCAAGAAGCTAAACCCTAGACAATCCATAGCAAAATGTGAGTCCTGACCTGCTCCCTCATACTTGTGACAACTTCCTGCAAATGCCCAAGAGTCAACAAGGGTTGGGATTTTAAAGTTTTTAGTATCCACAAGGAATAAGGTGATATTTTCAATGTTTTTACCTTTACGGTTAAACCCGTGTGAGTAGTAGTCGTTAAAATAGTCTTTTACTTCCCCAAAATATTGTAATTCTTTGTTAGTTGGTTTAAATCCTTGTTTTGAGAGCTGTTTTGACAATTTAGGAGTATAGAGACCTTCAGCAAGTTTAAATCCTTTGAAATACTCCTCCACCATGCTTTTATAAGTAAATTTTTTGAGATTAGGGTTGAATTTCAGGTAAGCTTCCTTGTGAGTTTCCCAAAACTTGTCTGATTGTTTTTGGTTAAACTCAACTAATAACTCAGTAACATCAAATTTGTCAATATACCCCTTGTAAATCTTTTTGATTTTAGGATATAGCTTAAATGGTACATGTTCCATATTCTCATTGTATAGTTTATCTCTTAACTCGATATAAGTGATAGCTTTACTTTGAGGTTCCTTAGTTTCAATACGTTTCAGTGATTTTCCAATAAAATGATTAATTTCCCACTTGTGCTTATTCACAAATGCTTCAGGATCTTGGAAAATCACAAGTTCTTTGTCAAGACTAGCTAAAATTAAAGGTAAAGGATTCACAAAGTAACCATCTTTATAAATATTTTCAGTCAAATAGTAATCCTGATATTTAATTAGGTTATCTGTGTTAAGTACACCTAGACAAGACCCTTTAAAGTTTTCCTGGATAAACTCAGCACGTTTGCGAATGTGCTTAATTCCTCGATACTCCTTTGTGAGATCATTCAGACTTTCCACTTTATCCATAACAGCCTCTACTAGTGTAAGGCTCACCTCAAGCTCTTTTTCATTCTTTGCAATACTTAACAATTCATATTGTAAATCTTCTTTCAGCTTACTTAGTCTTTCTTTTAATTCATCTGATAAATTTTCAAATTTCATCTTTATCTCCTTAACAATATTTACTTAAAGAGCGAACACCAATCATTTCTCCCTCAAGGAAGTATTTTCGCCCTGTGATATAGATATCTGAGTATCCTCTTTGTTTCAAACACTCAGCAGTAATTTTGCTTACTATGATTAATGAGTAGTTTCTTTGTAATTCCTTCATTTTCTCATCTGAAATGTCACAAGAAAAATTAATAGTGTCTAATGGTGCACCTTCACAGTGCCCAATATTTTTAAATGTGATAGAAGCTCGAATAGGCTCTTCATATTCACAAGGTTTGATAACCTTAATGATAAGACCATTATGATCTACAATCATGATATCATGACCTGTTAAATTTGCAATTTCTTTCATGCAATACCTCGTTTCTTCAATTCTTGCTTGTATTCCTGCTCTTCTGAGATCATTTTAAAGCTTAAAATCATAAATGCTAAACAGTAAGCCCACAAGTACAATGAAAGGCTATAGTCAACCTGAAAGCTTACATACAATAGTGTGATAATGTGGAAATACCACACAAAAAGTCGTTTAATGTTAATTTTGCGTTTTTTGTTTTTCATTTTATTTCCCCTTTATATCCTGTATATAAAAATTGGTGTATTGTCAATGGTTCATAATACTTTCTATCACTTGGTAGTACATACCAGCACCTATCTGATAATAAATTTCTTAATCTAGCATCTGTAATACTTTCAACACTTAAAAAACTATTGTGTTGATGCATTTTTCTATTTATTAATATTACCTTAGGTTCATCACTATGATGATTTATAACAAAGAGTATATCACCCTTTTTGTATTCTAAACCACTTACTATAAAATCATGTATAACCCTGAAAAAGTCTGCATAATATGCACACACAGCATATTTTAAAAGTAACCTTTTCAATTCTTCCATGTTATATAATTTTAATAAATTATCACTCATAACTTTCACCCCAATAAAGAAAACTAGATAAGCCTTTTTCATTAAAATCTTCAAAAAACTTTTTATGATATCCCCTTAAGTGCCAACCTTTCATACCTTCGGCCATAGCTTTATTAGTAAATAAATTCCCATTATGTCCCTTTTTAATCCAATTACCTGTTAATTCAAATAAATCAAATGAACTTCTACTAATATAACAAGCATAAATGTTATCCTTTTCAAACCGTAACCCATCATACTCAAAAGGTACTACACACTTAACTATTTTTAATCTATCAGCTTTATAATAATAGCTTTCAAAAATATATTCAGGGTTCCCACTTTTTAATAGTCTATAATTACTTAAAAACAATTTATAATTAGTCATTTTGCCCTCCTTTATATAGAAAGTTAGAGAAAGCTACAAAAGGGGCTGTTTTAAATTGTTTTTTAAAATCATTTTCCTTTATTCGCCAACAGGTGAAACCTTGATTCCGTGTTCTAATAGAAATACCCATTTTGTGACCTTTCATTGTTCGTTCAAGGTCAACTATAGTAACTATAGTATCACCTGTTTGACTACTAACAAATGGTTTACTTACAATATAAGATCCTATATCTATATACTTATAATCATACTCTAAGGGATCCATTAAATAAAATACCTTATCAATTTTAAAATCAGGCTCTAACTCTTTAAACAGCTTTAATCTTCTTAAATTTTCCTTATAATCAAACATCACCAAATTTCCCCCACTTTAAAATGTTCCCACTCATCAAATTCCACAGTATAGGCTCTCAGTGTTTTAAATTGTGAGTCCCACACTTCCACAAAGCAATCATCATCTACCATATACTTTTTGGTAATTTGGCTATCTTTTAAGCCTTTGTTTGCATCAGGGTTTTCAGTGCTATTCTTTGTGATAGTCTCAATACGCTCCTGAAGCCCTTTTATTTGCTTCTGATTGTCTTTTGTGACCACGACAAGAGAAACAGTCACAACTAATAATAACGCTGTTAGAACGGATGATATAACCTTATAGATAGTTTCCATTTTTAAATCTTTATAGTTCACTTTAATTTTAATTTTATTTCCCCTTAATTAGTTTTTCAATAATTTTTGCTGTTTCCCATTTATCAGTAGTGCTATAAAATTTGCCTTTATGGTAAAAACCTTCATAAATATCCCAGAAATAATGATTAAGCGTAAAGGCAAATTCTGAGAAAATTTGGTAAAAGCTTTCAGTTTTATCTAGTGTGATAACAGCTTCCTTAGTACCTCCCACAAGGTAAATACAAGCTTTTTTCTTGTAAATAATTAGTTTTAACATTTTTTTATTTTCCTTTCAATATTGTGATAATAGGTAACTTTTCAGCTTCATTTTGTGTTGTTTCCTTGATTGATTTAATATATTTACGGTCAATCTCTGAGAAATCCTCCACAAGGTATAACACCTTATTTACCATTCTTTTATAGTTAGTTTTGAGTGAGAAGGGCTCATACCCTTCAAACTCAATTTTATAATACTTGATTAAACTGTTTTCCATTCTTCTGTACCTGTACCAAAGTCAGCACATACACTGAAAGTATCCACAGAAGGGCGATAGCTTGCACCATAAGGTAAACCAAAGTAACGAAACATAAATGCAAGTGCATCACGATCTGACCTAGATTGTCCGTAAAACTCCTTAACAATAGGTTTTGAAGCTTTAAGGCTTCCAAGTTTCAAAATTTTAGTTCCCCAATGATAGAGTTCTAGGTCTCCTGTTTCATTGTTATATTGTACTTGCCATTTGCTTTCTAATTCGCTGTATCCTTGATAATAGATATAGTAACGACCATTTAGGTTTGCGAACCCTGTTCTTAAGGCTTTTTCTGTTAGTTTTTCAAGTTGTTTGCTCATTTTTGTTTTCTCCATTTATTTTGAAATTTTGTTTAGATGCTTTTGGCTTGTCTCATGAAACCTATGCCTATTATTCACAAATAGGGTAGTATTTCAAATTTTGATAGCTCCGTGGTCACTATTCCTTGACCTTATGCCCCCTAACCCCTTGCAAGGTTAGAGAATAGCTTAACTATTAAGGGCTTATTTTATCCAACTTGTTTATACCACTCTTCATCAGTCATTTTATGGTAGCCCCTAGCTTCCATTTGATCCCTCATTTTTCGGATATCTCTTTGTAACATATTCATTGAGTGGATGTACTCGGCCTTATGAAGACTTACCACAGTGCTATGTGATTGTCCATAGAAGTAAGTACCATTCTCATGGTCAATCATGATAAACAAACGGTAACCGTAAGTGCTCATCTTTGAAGCGAAAAGTTCAGCGTTTTTATATTCGAATTTGTAAGTCATATCTTGACTCTCCTTAGATTTTGATATATTTGATAAGTCTTTAATAACCTATCCTTTACATTATCTATTATACAGTAATGTAATTTATTTGTCAAGTGTTTTTGTAAAGTTTTTATAAATTATTTTAATTTATTTTAGGCTTTACGTTTCACCTTAACTATGTATCTATTATAGCATTATGTAGGTTTATTGTCAATAGAAAATGTAAATAAAATATAATTTATTTCAATTTATTTTTAATGATTAAGACTGTTTCTATATACACAATGTCACAAGTAAATCACAAGATAGTAAAGTAAATAAGCTTGATTAATTAGTCAGTAATGGTCAGTAATGATAAGGCTTAAGGCTATTAAAGGTCAGGAATAGTCAGACTATTAGACTATAATATATGACCTTATCTAATTTACTAATGGGCTGTAGTATAGTGTAACAGTATAATGTAATGGTATAATGTAGTGTAATGGTATAGTATTATAAGTGAGTAAATACAGAACAGTACAGGGATATGTAAGAGTGTAGTGATTTAGGATATAATGATAGGGTGTAATGGTAAAGTGTATTGGTATGGTATAATGATATGGGTTAGGGTTAGGGTATAGATAGGGTGGGTAAGAGGGAGTATAGGTATAGTATAGGGTATTGTTCACTGTCACGTATCAAAAGTAAAGACTAATCAATAAAAGCGCTGTTTTTGGGGGTGTATTGTTAAGACGATAAAGAAGGGCTAGTGAAGGAAGTGTTTAAAAATGTTTGTTTTGTTGGGGTCGATTAAAAAACGGACAGAGGGGATGAGGGCTGAGATTTCTCTATTCACCACTAAGTTTT
>OASU01000120.1_pt1 | contig 60854 bp, 63 predicted proteins | sample 1475801 | NCBI WGS metagenome assembly OASU01 (sample SAMEA2579919, study PRJEB22360) | human gut metagenome | biome: human gut; feature: human-associated habitat; material: faeces | place: Denmark | collected 2008/2010 | reverse complement strand
ATGTAGCAGGTGATGGAGCCGGATTAACAAGAGGGCTGGCTCAGGCAGGAGCAAACGGAATCATCGTAGCACGTCATATTATTGAACATCTTAAATAGTAAGGTAAAAATCCTGTTTTAGACAGGATTTTTCTATTTTGACAGGTGTAGTATCATGGTGGTAAACTTAATAATAAGACCATAGGGAAGGAGAAACTTAAATGAATGTTTTTGTTACTTCATTATTAAAAATAATTAATAATCCGGATATTCAAGATACTAATTATAATATTGCTTATTATTTATTACTGCACTATTATGATGTTTTTGAAATGACACTTCAGGAAATTGCAGATGCATGTTATGTTTCTGTTTCTACTCTCAATCGCTTTTTTAGAATATTTGGATTTAAAAAATTTTCAATTATTAAAGATTTAATGCAAGTCCATGCGGCGGCACGAATAAGTCAGTTGGAGGAACGTTCGATTCGCAAAAATAATCAACAAGTTAATCAGCTTTTAAAACCGCTATTAGATAACGATGATTATTGGACAGTATCAGATCAAGGATTAATAAATCAGTGCTGTGAGATGATTAAAAAATGTAGCCGTGTTATTTTAATCGGTTCGAATGAGATGATGGATTCATTATTGCGTTTTCAAGGTGATATGGTGATGATGCAAAAACTTGTGATTCAAAATACTATTTATAATAATAATTATATCGAACCTCAAGCGGATGATTTAATTATTTTGCTTTCAATGACAGGAAGAATTGCGGAGTTAAAACCAACTTTGATTGAACATTTATTAGTGGGGAAAAACAAGCTTATTTGTGTTGGCTATAAAAATTTTCTTTGTGAAAAAGCCCTATTTTTAAAAATTCCTAGTTACCTAGATGAGACGCTAGAAAATATGATTTTAGATAACTATTTTCAAAATATAGCTTATTGTTATTATGGTGGTTATTATGATAATAGGTAAACTAAACTTAATTTTGTGTACTTCTTCATATAATAGTAATGATTATCTTTTAGCAGCGTATCTGATCAAAAAAAGTAATCAGATTGAATCAATCAAGATGGTTGATATTTTAAAAGATACAAAAGTATCAAAATCAACTTTATTACGTTTTTTAAAAAAATTAGGCTATAAAAACTACACTGACGTTCAATACTTGATTACTAAAGAGAAAAAACATCAAGAAATATTTAAAGAGAGAATTATTGAGAAAAATTTAAGAGATAAGTTAGCAAAAAAACAAAGACTTATAGTAATTGGTGATAGTTACTCAGTTAGCTCACTAATTGTATATAAACAAAAGTTTTATGAAATTGGGATAGATTTAGATATCCAATTATCATTAAAGTCATATGGACAGATGGTAGTTGAAAAAAAGTTTACTGGGAGTGACTTAATAATAGTCGTATCTCTATATAAAAGTGATTTGGATTTAATGGCAGAATTTTTTAGTGGCTATCTTGAATTGAAACATTTTATTAAAGAACAAAAGATTGATCATTTATATGTAGGAAAGATTGCGACGGGGAATCGTAATCTTGATGAGTGCTATAGAATTGATGATAACATTAATTTTAGTGAAGCAATTTATCAGCTTTGTAGTTTGTTTGAGAAAATTTATAATTTTTATGCTTTGTAAGGTTCAAAATATGCCCCTTTTTATTATTTATCAATGATTTTCTTTATTATAGAAACCACGCCAAATAAAAGCAATTTCAAAATGAGGTTGTGATAAAATATTAATAGAAAAGAGAAAAGGAGGCTAGATTTATGAGAAGATTAAAATTAGGAATAATCAGCTTATTATGTTTATCATTTATAGAGGCTAATATAACAACATTGATGGCAGTAGCCAGCCGTTAGGTATATATTTACCGCATGACTATGATACAAATAAAACTTATAAGACAATTTATCTTGCACATGGTGGTGGGGGAAATGATGTTGAGTGGATGAATATCGCTTCAGCAAATAATATTATGGATAATCTAATTGCTGATGGTGAAGTGGCTGACACAATTGTGGTTACTAAGGATAATACATATTTTAACTTTGAAAAGGGTGATAGCCTAAAAAATCTTACAGAATGCATTATGCTTTACATTGAAAAGAATTATAGTGTTTCAGCAAATTCCCAAGATAAAGTACTAGCTGGTCTGTCTAGTGGAGCTACAGTTACAGTTCAAGCAATGTTCTATAGTAATGAAACATTTGGCTATTATGGTGTATTTTCACCGAGTCGTACATTAGATTTTGTTGAAGAAACATTAACACTGGAAATGGTTGCAGCGTTTCCCAAAGTATCACAATACTATGTGAGTGTAGGAATTTTTGATACTTTTGTTAGGCGGAATGTCAATGTTCAAATTAATGAAGAATTGATAAAAGCCGGAGCTAATGTAGTTTTTGAATGGAAAAATGGAGCTCATGACTGGGGTGTATGGCGTAGTCAGTTCAGTGAATTTGTAAAAGATTATTTGTGGGATCGTGAAACAGTAGTTTCAACTCCATCTAATCCTGATGCCGATGTTGCTCCCCAATCAAATTCAACAGCTGCTGTAAAAACTGGCGATAGTGTCGATATGACAGGATTGTTGATCATAAGCGGTTTATCATTATTAGGAATTTCAATACAATACTATTATAGACATCGTAAAACACATTAATAAAAACTTTTAAATAATTAGATATAATCTCGCCAAAGTAGATAGATGTGATAATATAATCTTACCAAGACTATAGAAGTGAGATTTTTATTATGGAAAAAATTGAAAGGTATAGCAATATATTTAAGTTTTAGAAAGAACAAAAATTAAAGAAAGGGAATCATTAATAATATAAGACTATTGCTACCCCATAAAATGCTAGTTTATATCTAGTAAGTTAATTATTTTTGACCATTTGACAATAGATACATATAAATTTATAACATGACTTTTTATTCCCCCATTGACAGGTAGGAAATAGTTTAGTATACTCTATTCATACTATAACAGTAGGATAAGGGGAAGAAAAATGAATTTTGAACTACTACAACAGCTCAGAAATAATTTTCGGAATGGACGAATGTATTGTTTTTTATAAATCATAGATAACAAACATTAAGAAAAGAGGAAAATAAAATGAGTAAAGACAATTTAAGATTTGAAACTAAACAGTTACATGTAGGACAAGAAATAACTGATCCTACCGGAGCAAGAGCAGTGCCTATTTACCAGACAGCAGCTTATGTATTTGATAATTGTGAACATGCGGCAGCACGTTTTGGATTAAGTGATGCTGGTAATATTTATGGACGCTTAACTAATCCAACTGAAGATGTATTTGAACAAAGAATGGCAGCTTTAGAAGGTGGGGTAGCAGCATTAGCAGTAGCTTCAGGAGCGGCTGCAGTGACTTATGCGATTGAAAGTATTACACGAAGTGGTGATCATATTGTGGCAGCTAAACAAATTTATGGGGGGACATATAATTTATTAGCTCACACATTGACAAATTATGGTGTTAATACAACATTTGTTGATAGTGATGATCCCGAGAATTTTAAATTAGCGTTACAAGAAAATACCAAAGCGATTTTTATAGAGTCATTAGGAAATCCTAATTCAAGTTTAGTTGATGTTGAGGCAGTTAGTAAAATTGCTCATGAGCATGGTATTCCATTAATTATTGATAATACATTTGGAACACCATATTTATTTAGGCCAATTGAACATGGAGCAGATATTGTTGTGCATTCAGCAACTAAGTTTATTGGCGGGCATGGAACTACTTTAGGTGGTGTAATTGTCGATTCTGGAAAGTTTGATTGGCAGGCTTCAGGGAAGTTCCCACAATTAAGTAAACCTGATCCAAGTTATCACGGTGTTATTTTTACTGAAGCTGCTGGAGCTGCCGCCTTTGTAACTAGAATTAGAGCAGTAGTATTACGTGATAAGGGAGCGACTATTTCTCCGTTCAATGCTTTTCTTTTATTACAAGGATTGGAGACATTATCACTACGAGTAGAGCGTCATGTAGAAAATGCTTTAAAAGTGGTTGATTATTTAAGTAAACATCCTAAAGTTGCAAAAGTTAATCATCCATCACTAAATAATAGTCCTTATCATGAATTATATCAACGATATTTCTCACATGGAGCTGGATCAATTTTTACTTTTGAAATTGCTGGTGACGAAAATGATGCTAAGAAATTTATAGATAATTTAGAAATTTTTTCTTTATTAGCAAATGTAGCTGATGCGAAATCATTAGTAATTCATCCTGCTTCAACAACGCATTCACAAATGAATGAAGCTGAATTAGCAGCATCTGGAATTAAAGCTAACACTATTAGATTGTCAATTGGTTTAGAGCATATAGATGATTTGTTAGAAGATATCGAAAATGCATTTGACCATGTATAAAAAATAAAAATACGTCAATAATATAACTAGAAATTGTTGTTGCTTAAAATTTCTATTGACCAAAAGCTATCCCAGAGGATAGCTTTTAAGTTATTAGTGGCTTATAATGTAATTGAGGTGATCATTATGAGTGAGTTAACTAAAATACCTTATGTTGGTAAAGCAACTGCTGCATCATTGAATTTAATTGGTTATGAAACGATAGCTTCTTTAAAAGGCGCTGACCCAGAAGAAATGTATCAAAAAGAATGTGATGTTAGAGGACAAATGGTAGATCGCTGCCAACTTTATATGTACCGTATGGCAGTATATTATGCAAGTAGTAAAAATCCAGATCCCAAAAAGTTAAAATGGTGGATTTGGAAAGATTGATATTGACAATAATTGGAAGATAAGTTAAGATTACAAAGATGAATAAAGGCGATGAATAGAGGAGTAATTGTATTTTATGTGTTTAAGAGAGTCTCGGCTGGTGGAATGGGATAACACAGGATATAATGAAAAAAGACTAGGAGCTGTATCTAGGATATTAAGGTTGATTAGATAACGTGAGCCACGTTACAGGCAAAACTATTATTTGATAGTTGTTGAGGTTAATAAGGTGACTTATTAACGAATTAGGGTGGTACCACGATACTCTCGTCCCTTTAGCGGATGAGAGTTTTTTATATTTTAGGAGGAAAAAATGGAAGAAAGAAAGTTTAGCGAACAAGAGTTAGTTCGCCGTGAAAAATTACAAGAGCTAGTAGATAAGGGAATTGATCCTTTTGGACAACGGTTTGATGTTACTGCATATTCAAAAGAAATTAAGGAAACTTACGGTGATAAGACGCATGAAGAATTAGAAGAAATGGCTGTTGAGGTTAAAGTCGCTGGAAGAATTATGACAAAGCGTCGCAAAGGGAAAGTGTGCTTCATGCATATTCAAGATCGAGATGGTCAAATCCAGTTATATGTACGTAAGGATGCAGTCGGTGAAGATGTTTATGAAATTATCAAAAAAGGTGATATTGGAGATATCGTTGGTGTAAAAGGAACCGTATTTATGACAAATACAGGGGAATGTTCTATTAAGGTTGAAGAGTATACTCATTTAACTAAGGCTTTACGTCCTTTACCAGAAAAATATCATGGATTAAGTGATGTTGAAGAACGTTATAGAAGAAGATATGTTGATTTAATCATGAATGAAGAAGCTCGTAAAATTGCTTTTGCAAGACCAAAAATAATTCGTTCTATTCAACATTATCTAGATAATCAAGGCTATGTTGAGGTAGAAACACCTGTATTAAATCCAATTTTAGGTGGTGCCAGTGCGAGACCTTTTGTTACTCATCATAATGCTTTGGATATGAATTTTTATTTACGTATTGCAACTGAATTAGGATTAAAGAGATTAATTGTTGGTGGTATGGATGCGGTTTATGAAATTGGACGTTTATTCAGAAATGAAGGAATGGATAGAACACATAATCCTGAATTTACAACAATTGAAGTTTATAAAGCCTTTAGTGACCTTGAAGGGATGATGGATTTAACTGAAGGAATTATTTCAAATGCAGCTAATGAAGTTTGTGGTACATATGAGTTAGAATATAAGGGAAATAAGATTTCTTTAGCACCAGGGTTTAAACGTATTTCAATGACAGATGCAATTAAAGAAAAAACAGGAATTGATTTTGCTGATCAATTAAGCTTTGATGATGCTAAGAAATTAGCAGAAGAGCATCATATTGAGGTAGAACCTCATTTTGGCTATGGTCATATTATCAATGAATTCTTTGAAAAATATGTTGAAGAAACAATTATTGAACCGACATTTGTCTATGGTCATCCAATTGAGATTTCACCACTGGCAAAGAAGAATTTAGATGATCCACGTTTTACACAACGTTTTGAATTATTTATCTGTGGTAATGAATATGCTAATGCATTTACTGAATTAAATGATCCAATTGATCAGTATGAAAGATTTGCTAATCAGTTAAAAGAAAAAGAATTAGGTAATGATGAAGCTAATGAAATGGATTTAGATTATGTAGAAGCATTGGAATATGGATTACCACCAACAGGTGGAATGGGTATGGGAATTGATAGACTTGTTATGTTATTAACTGGACAAGAATCAATCCGTGAGGTGATTTTATTCCCTCATATGAAAAATAAGTAAGATAATTACAAGTGAATAGAGATTGAAAAAGCTCGTTATAATCGTATAAATTGCGATTTTACGAGCTTTTTGCTTTGTGTGGGAAAGGAGTGATTTCAAAAAGAAAACTGTCAAAAAACTGTCAAGAATGTGAGGTGGGAAAATAAATAAAGATTGTCGTCACAGTGAGGCGAAAATTTAAGAAAATAGTAAAGAATGTCTACACACTGTGTCGACAATTAATGAAATATCTAAAGATAGTTGCCACACTGTGGCAACAATTCAAAACGATTAAAACAAATAAGACATTGTTTGCGTGTGAGTACAAAAGTACGGATAAAAACAGGGATAAAAAAAGGCTAACTAATGGTAACCAATATGCATGCATTAATTATGTAAGTGATACTTTTCTAGTGACTGTACCATTCTTCACATCAAATTCAACAATATTTAAATTGAATTTTAATGGTAATTTATGACCTGCAAAAAGTCCGATAAACATTTCTATTGCTTGATCTATTTCATCAACAACAATATCAACACGTTTGAATTCATTGATTTTATCAAACATGAAGAATGGTGCTATGAAATCAGCTACAGTTCTTTGATTTACATTTTCTCCATCTTTAATACTACATCTTGAATGAAATGAATCAACTAAGATCTTATTATTAGGCTCACGTTTCTTAGTAGCAATACCAGAAAAAATCATTTGCGAACCATCTAATGTAGTATATGAAGGACTAAAGATGACATTATATCCATTAAGGTATAAATAACATAAGTATCTTTGATATACGGAAATTTTATTGATTTCATCAAGTGTCAATCCATCTTTTTCGGTAGGTATTGTACACAATATCTGTTCAGCAATATCAATTGGTTGAACGTCTAATATTTCAGCTAGTTTATGTATTGTTTGCATACTTGGATTTTTAACATTATCAGCAACTATCTTACGAATTGCAACAGTAGTCATATCTAACTTATTTGCTAATTCATCAAGCGACATATTTGAATTGTCTATTAAATTTTGCATAAATGTTGCATAGCTCATTATATTCACATCCTTTACATGTTGATTATACCATCATTGAAATGGAAAATAAACACTAAATTAAATAAATGCAAATAAATAGTTGCAAACAGTTTAAACTTGTTATATATTATAGTTGTAAACTAAAAGCATAAAACAAAAACGCAAACAGTTTACAGAAAGGGGTGATGCTTATGATTGTATTAGAGATTGAAAATAAAAAGGTTAATTAGCCACGTCTGGTAAACTTGCTAATTAACCACCAACCGAAAGAAGAACCCTTAGGTATTTTTCTTTCATTTAGAATTATATCAAATTTTGGTTCTTCTTTCTATCATTTATGAAAGGAGATTTAAAATGTCAAGTTATACACAAGAAGAATTATTAAAAAAAGATTTTAAAGATGTTGATAAAGGTATTTTCGGAGGGTTACTTAAAAGCGGATTGTATATTCTAGGAGCAACAAGTAAAGTCGGAAAAACAATGATTGCAACATCATTAGCCAATGCAGTAGCAACAGGTACAGAATATTTAGGAAGAATGAATAGAAAAGGTAAAGTTATTTATTTTGATAATGATAACTATGATTTTGAAACGAAAGATAGAATACTAGCCCTAAAATTCGTTGGAACACCTAATATTAGATATGTATTTGGAGAAGATGCATCAAGTATTCGCAATATTAAAAATGAATTGAAATATGAAGTGGATGACTTAGAAAATTATATATTAGTGATTATTGATTCATTTATTGGACTAGATGAATTTATTGAAGAAGATCAAAGTTATCAAAAATTATATCCAGTTATTAAAGATTTAAGGAATTTCATTGTAGAAAGAGGATTGGTTTGCATAATCTTGCACCATACAAAGAAAGGTGAAGCAACTGGGCAAGACAAGTTAATTGGTTCTAAAGCAATGACTGGTGCAACTACTGGAACAATTATTATTAATGTAGCAACAGAGTTTTCTAAAACAGGAACACTAGAATTTATCTTAAGACATAAAAAGGATAGTATTCCAATTAAGAAAGATGCTGATGATATTAATTGGATTCTTGGAGAAGATGAAGAAGATGGTACAGAGGAAATTCCAAGAAATATTTTAAATCTAATCAACGCAGTAGTTTCTAGAGAAAGTAAAGAAATTAAAGGTACAGCCCAAGAAGTTGTGAATGAAACCAAAATGGAAGTAAATCCTTTTTCCTTGTTTAAGTATCTAGTAAAACACAAAGAAATTCTGGAACAAAATTATATTCATTTTGAAAAAGGTAAATCAGGAAGAAGTTTTATTTTAGTTCGATATGAAGGAGAAAACGTATGATTTGGGACAGTTGGGCAGTTGCGAACGTATACGCTTTAAAGTGTCCGAAGTGTCCAATGAAAAGATTAAAATTCATAATTAAAAAATCAAAAGACACACCAAGAAAAAATGGTGTAGCAAGTTATACCAAAATGCGTGGCTTTTGGAAACTTGCCCTGCTGGGAGCTTATGTTTTAAGGAGTGTGATGTAAATGGCACACGTTGAAAAGTATATGAGAAGTGATATTACAGGTTCAGCAATTCATTATGAACGTCGAGATGGACATCAGTTATCTAATGAAGACATTGATATAAGTAAAAAGCATTTGAATTATAATCTAGCAAGTGAATTACAACCTTTAACATCAGAACAATTTATCAAACAACGATTAAGTGAAGTGAAACATATCAATCGTAAAGATATAAAAGTAATGGTAGATTGGATTGTAACTTTACCAAAAAATGTACCTGAACAAGACGAAGATCACTTCTTTAAATTCACTTATGAATTTTTAAAAGAAAGATATAGTGCTAAAAATATGGTTGGTGCATGGGTACACAAAGATGAAAAAACACCACATATTCATTTTAGTTTCGTTCCAGTAATTGAAGTTGATGGAGTTGAAAAATTGAATTGCAAGACAATAATTTGTAGATCAGAATTAAAGAGGTTCCATCCAGAACTACAACAACATTTAGAAGAGAAACTTGGATATACACCAGAAATTTTAAATGAAGCAACAATCAATGGAAACAGAACGATTAAAGAGTTAAAACAACATGAGGATCTAAACTTTAAAAAGAGTATAACGAATATCACGAATCATATAAATGCAAGTCAAGAAATAGTTGCACAAGCAGAGAAGATTGACTTTGAGGCATCAGGATTATTGGAAAAAACGAAATCACTAAAGAAAAGTAATGAAGTGATTGATGAGTTTAAATATTAAAATAAAGTATTACAAGCAGATAATATATCTTTAGGTCAATTGGTTGTTGTTCAAAAAGAAGAACTTGATTGTTATCGCAGAATGCCTTTGGCAAAACAATTAAAAGAGAAAGAACAGGTAATTGATAATTTGTATTCATCCATTGGTTCGCTCGAAAAAGAGATTGATGATTATAAATATGATAATTATAAACTTAGAGAAAACAATCATATAGCGACTAATAAGATTGACAAGTTAAAGCAAGAAAAACATCTGTTTGAAACATTTATTGAGATGGTCGGTTTATCAAAGGTGTTTGAAACTTTCAAAAGAAAGTATATTGCGAATGATTATCAAATAGATATTCATGATTTAAAATATATTTGTGAGAAAGCAATTTCCAAAGTGAAAAAAGTGTTTGAAACCATCTCAAAGAGAATTGATTTCTTGAACAAAAATAATAAAGAACAGGATGAAGTGATTATTCATCAAAAGAGAAACGAAGAACATTTACGTTAGGAGGTTTATTGTATGACAGATTTAAGAATGTATACACAAGAAGAAGTGGCAGAAATGTTGCATACACATATTGGTACGATTACAACGTTAAGAGAAATTGGTATTCTACCTGCAATTAGAACTGGTAAGAATTATATGATTACTAAAGAAAGTATTATGGAGTTTCAAAAGAATTATGCTGGATTAGATGTTTCTAATCGTGTAAAAGCAATTGAAGCTTATAGATTAGTTAAAAATAGATTGGAGGCTTAATATATGTCGATTCGTAAAAGACCAAGTAAGAAAGCATTGTCGGGGTACACTTATCAAGTGTACTTCCCATATGTTGATTCTATGGGAATTCATAGAGAATATTTTAAAGGTGGATTTACTACAAAGAAAGATGCGCAAACTCATGAAGCAATTAAGCGAAAAGAGTTTATGGATTATGGTGATGTGTTGGCAAATAGAGAAATTACTTTTAATGAAGTGTTTGAGGAATATATGGAAGTGGAAGGTATGGCGAAATATGCTCATTCAACCAAACTTTATTATCAGAATACCTATAAGAAACATATTAAAAATACAATTGGTATGTGTAAGTTAAGAATGTTGAAATATAAAGATATTCAGAAATATTTTAATGATTTAAAAGTTGGTTTAAGTACAGCAAAAAATATTAAGAAAGTATTTCATGTAACATTTAAATACGGTTTGCGTGCTGATTATATAAGAGAAAATCCTATGTCTTATGTACAGTTGCACATTGAACCTACCAAAAATGAAGAAAAGGAAACAATTGTGATTACAAAAGAACAGTTAGATGAAATGTTACAAAAGATTATTGTGGTAAATAAACATACTTGTGATTTTGATTACACACAGTTTAACTATTACTCATATGCAGTTGCTTTATTTATCGGTTGGTATACTGGACTTAGAATAAGTGAAACTTTTGGATTAAAGAAAAGTAACTTTGATTTTAAAAATAATACGATTAAGATTGAAAGAAGATTGCAATATCATGGTGTTCGTAAAAAGGATTTACATGATACGAAGAAATTGAAATCAAAGAAAGCAAACGCAACCTTACCTATGGCAGAAAAGTTAAAAGAAGGTTTGTTAATTTGGTTTGAGAAAAATCCTTATGATAATGTAATTTGTGATATTTATGGCAATAAGATTCTACCAGCATCCATGAATTATCGTGTCAAATGTGTTGTGACTGAAATGGGTATTCCAGAATTTCATTATCACTGTTTGCGTCATACGTTTTCTACTGCATTAGCAGATAATGATATTCGACCAAGAGTAAGAATGGAGCTTGTTAGACATTCAAATATTGATTTAACTGAGAGAGTTTATACGCATGTGAAAGAATCAAGCAAAGTAGAAGCGATTGAAAATGTGTTTGGAAAGGAAGGTATGTAGTATGAATAAAATTGAATATAGCAAGGTTGGGGATTATTATATCCCTAACCTTAAAGTAAAACCTAGAAGAAATGTATCATTAGGTAAATATGGAAGAATGAGATTAAATTATTTACAAGAACACGAGAGAGCGCATTACAATGTTCTCTTGATGAATAATGAATTATATGAACATCTAATTGAGATAGATAAACAAGTGTATGAAATACACGATAGACTTGTTGAAGAGTATAAAGAAAAATGGGAAATTACTGAAGAATTAAAACGAATTAATCAAATGGAATGGGTTGGAATGATGAATAAGATTGAAAGCATCATAATTGAGATTATAGCAAGAAATATAATTAATGATTAATTTGAAAAAAGGTAGAGGCAATAGTTGTACATGCTTCTACCTAGTTTTTCCATAAGTATATTTGACATTAATAGATTTTTTCAAAATTTCAATATCAATGATTTCATTTTTTCTTTTATGAATCATTTTATGGCAATTTGAACAAACACAAATAAGATCTGTTTTTGGATTGACTGTAACTTCTTGGTTTAAACTATATAATGGCTTTATATGATGAACTTCTATAAAGTTCTTTCCTATATTCCCATAAGCTTTTTCAAAGTTAAATCCACAAATAGCACAGGTTGTACCATGTAATTTAATAGCTAATTCTCTGTTTTTAGGATTACGTTCATATTTATTAGTATAGATACCAATTTTTTTACCTTCAGTTCCACAAATTACCGAAATAGTTTCATCATCCATATTTTCTGTTCTATCATTAAATATATCTTTTAATGATAGGTACTTATGATTTTGTGGGTTTGGATTTAATATAAAATGAGGATTAACTTCCTTGAATTCCTCACAGATATAAAAGCGATAGTTTAATTCATTATGAGAAAAGCCGTAAGTTTCGTTTCTTTCATTGATATATGACATTAATCTAATTTGTTCATTGTTATCTAGTAAATAATTCTTGGCAGTTGGATTACTTGTTGATACTTCAATGATTTTAGATATTTTATAAATCATCTCTATCTTTCCTCCGTTATTTCGTAGAGCAATTAAGAAAGGAATTTTATTAGGATAGCCTTTTTTGATAGGATGTGCATGAATTTGATACTTTGAAGCTAAATCAAAGGAACCACCACAAGGAAATGATAAAATTTCTTTATCGTGATAGTTTATACAGTGATTGTTTATTAAGTTTATAAGATGAGAAAGACCATCGAATTTAATTCTCTGAGTAGTTCTAAAGAAATTTAAACTATTGTCGACTCTTTTTATTTCATTGATAGTAATTGGAGTATTTATTTTGTGAAGAGTGTTTAAATCAAAAGTATAATATCCTGAATAGCCATCTTTATCTACTATGTCTAGTTTATTTTGGGAAATTAGAATGGCTGAATAAATGAATTCACCTTTATATTGAAATAATATTAATGAATTATCAGGACAATTTAAATTGTGCCTGATGTAATAATATTTTCCATTTCTATTTTTTAAAGTATTATTAAAGTAGTAATGAACATCATCTATTGTTGGGAATATTTTAGTACTCATTGGCAATAAACGTATTTCTTGAATTGGTGAGTTAAACGTTGCTTCAGTATCCATGTTTTTCTCCTTTTTTTGTATTTTTAATGGGTTATTTAATGGCATTAAATTTAAGTTGAGTTAATAAGTATGTGTTATTAATCCAAAAACTTTGGGTGGTCATCCATTGACCATCAGGTAATTCGTTTGCATTTGATAAATTTCCAATGATAGTACCATCTTTAAATTTAAATGTGGACTTTTGGGCATGAGGACGTATATGTATGATGGGATTATCCTTAGGTTTAGGTAAAGAGTTTAAATATCTTATTCCAGCACCATATTTTTGGGGTGTGAATGTTACACCGTTGATAATAGAAATCTTTATGTTCTCCCAGCCTTTTTTTACGATGCTATTCAAATCATTGTATGGCATATTCCATAGTTGAGATCCTATTAATTTATAATGTTTTCCATCAGACTGATATATAACAAATAAGAAGCGAGTAGTATCAAAATAATTGAACAATGTTGACTCTTCCCAAGTTTCATTTACTAATTCTTTGAATTTGAATGGTGGAAAAGACATGTTTTCTCTAATTTTACCATTTTCTTCAATTCGAATAGCTTTTACAACAATCCCTGCTTTTTCAAATTCTTCAGCATGACTTCCTTTGATTCCAAGCATTAAATAAGCTAAATGAATCCACTGTGCTTCATTGTTATTGTAGTTTCTATTATAAATTTTGCATAGTTCCTCATCAGTTTTACCAATATTTCGATTTATTTTACTAGTAATATAATCTTCAAATGAATGTTCTTTTAATATTTCGCTATTTTTTATAATTGATTCATGAGGAATGTTATTTTTTAAAATATAGTTTTGTAAAATATAATTCATATAACTCTGTTTAAAACAGAAATTTCTTCGTTTTGCAGGAGTGTGATTACCATAAAATTGTGGTTGCATACTTTTTAGTGCAGTACTTCCTTTAGTACAAGCACCAAGGTAAAGTGTATCACTTTCACTTAATTCATGAGCTTTTCCATCTTTTATTTTTTGATTAATTTTTTCATAATCTTGAATGATAATTTCTAAATCTTCTTTTGGAGGAGTAAATAAATTTACAAATTTAATTTGATAGTCCATTCTTTCAATGGTTTTATCTCTTAAATAATGAATAAGTAAGATTAGCTTTATCTTATTCCACACATGACTATTATAAAAGTTATCTATAACAGGTTCTTTGAAAGAAATATTAGTGATTGATAATCTTTCTCCAGCGCGATATTGACCTTTTTTTGTTAAATCGATACATGTCTGTTTTAACTCTAAACCAACTTTGCTAAAGTCAGCTTCTTGATTACTGTTTGGTTTATAACCAAAATATTTTCTTTCTAAAAGACCTCCTAGTTGACCTTTTGCCTTTGAATTAGTAATGTATCCAACTTCAGGTTCTCTAACTACTAAAGCTTGTGGTTGTTGATTTGAAAAACTATAATTGTATGGATTAATATAATATTTTTGGCTAGATTGCTCGAATAAATTTTCAATTTCTCGAAAAGTCATTGATTCTAATTTTTTTGCATACTTGAAGATACTTTCAATATCTCTGTCATCATAATCAAATAACATGTTATTTCACCTCTTTTGATATAAAACTAGAAAAAACCTCTTCTAATCTAGATAGTATATATTGCCTGTTTATCCAAAAGCATTGTTTAGTCATTATATCACCATTGGGTAAAGTGTCTCCATATTTTTTTAGATACTCTTCATTTAAATAAAAATAATTTTCTCTAGTGTGTTCTTCAATATATTTTTCTGCTATTGAATCATATCCTATAATATTTTCTCTCTTTATTTTATATGTACTTTTTCTTGTATGAGGTCTAACGTGGCTTAGTGCTTGATTTTTTTTATCTGGAAGAGAATTATATATTTTGGGCTTACCATTTTTATTTATATATAGTTTAAAATGTACTCCTTTATTTATTTCGTATTGTATACTTTCCCATAAAGGTTTTAAAAATTTTTCTAATTCTTCATCTGTTAATGAAAGAATATAGTGTCCTATATAAAAATAATCATTTTTAACTTCTTTAAAAATCATAAACACAAATCTTGTTTCACTAAAGTAGTTATATACCTGAGATTCAAACCAGTTTTCAATATTTGAGAATTCCGAAAAACTAAATGCAGGGAAAGAGATGTTTTGTTCAATATTTTCACTTTTTGAAATTCTAATTGCTTTAATTTTGGTGTTGGTTTTTTTTAAATAAGGAGCTGCGTTAGATTTTATTCCTAGCATTGCGCAAGCTAAATTAAAAAAAGCATCTTTATTATCCCAGTTTATAGTACCAGTTATTTCTGCTATCTTTTTTCTCCGAGCTATTTTTTTAACAGATTTATTTAAATAATCTTTCTCTTTTTTTGTTAACCATTCTTCAAATGATAAATTTTTATTTATTTTTATATCTAAATTATTTTTAGTTTTTTTTATTTCTTGTGAAAATGGAATTTCTTGTGAAATGTATTCTCGAAGTAAGTATGTCATATATGATTGCTTTAAGGAAAACCTTCTTGGAAGAACTTCAACATTTCCAGGTGCTTTTTGTAATTTTGAATTTTTATCCCCACCTCTTGAAACAGCAAGAAACTCTGTATCTGTTTCTGATAAGGTAGCTGCATTTCCAGTTGAAATTTTTTTATTAATGTAGTTATAATCGGATATAATTTGTTTTGCATCTTTTTTGAATAATTCGTCAAACTTATACACTCTTATATATTTTATTATCGATTCTTCACGCGGACTATTTGCTTCTAGTAAAAAAACAACAAATAACATGTTTTTGCATTTCTTATATAGGTGACTTTCTTCAAAAGGTATAATATTCTCAAATTCAAAAAAATCTATTGAGGTTAATGCTAATCGTTGGTCTGCAGAAATTAAATTATTTTTATTTAAAGTGTAGCCGAACACCTTTAGCTCTAAATGAGCGTTTTTAAAATCAGGCTCATTAGAAGGATTCCTTTTTATTCCAAAATAGTGTTCTTGAAACATATTGCCTACAATCCCTTTATCAATCTTCTTATCCTCTGGAACACTAAAAAAATCAGTAAACTTTTTTCCTATGGACTTTCTAGCGTAATTTTCTATACTTTCAATACTTCTGTCGTCATAATCAAATAGCATAATATCACTCCTAACATAAAAAACTTATTTGATTTTTTTGCTTGATCGATCTTGAATAGGATGATATAATCAAGTATAATTTATAGTATCAATCATAATTTATTATATCAATTTATAGGAGAAATGGCTATAAGTAATAATGATAGAAGATATAGAAAAAGGAGCGTTAAATAAATGGAAAAAACAGTTGTAGAACTATTTGCTGGAGTTGGAGGCTTTAGAGTTGGATTAAATGATATACATGGCTTTGATGAAAATGGCGTAGCAATAGAAAATAGGGATTGGGAATTTGTTTGGGAAAATCAATGGGAACCTTCTACAAAAGTCCAACACGCTTTTGATTGTTATAAAACGAGATTTAATTTAGCAAAAACTGAAGATGAAAGCAATCCGCTTTATTGGTGTAACAAAGACATTTCTAGCGTTCCTTTAGATGTAATACCTAATCATTCACTGTTGGTAGGTGGGTTTCCTTGCCAAGATTATTCAGTTGCCAGATCGTTGTCTGGTGAAAAAGGAATTGAGGGGAAAAAAGGCGTATTATTTTGGGAGATTGCTAGAATATTAGATGGTAAGAATACACCGTTTGTATTATTGGAAAATGTTGATAGATTATTAAAATCACCAGCGAAACAACGAGGAAGAGATTTTGGTATAATGTTAAGAACATTTAGTGATTTAGGATACAATGTTGAGTGGAGAGTAATTAATGCTGCAGAATATGGCTGTGCTCAAAGAAGACGTAGAGTATTTATTTTTGCATGGAAAAAAGAATTAAATTATAATGCTATTACTCAACAAGAAAGTAGTAATATTCTATTTCAAAACGGTTTATTTGCACGAACATTTCCTATTGAACATAGAACGAAAGATGGGAAGCAATTTAGAGAAGTTGATTTAAATACATATGATGATAGAGTTGAAATGACAGAGAGTTTCAAATTTCAATTTGGAAATACTGGATTGATGGTAAATGGACAAGTTTATACTTTTGACTCATTACCTATTATTGAACAAGCAATTACATTAAGAGAAATAAGAGACGTAAGGGAAGACTTGAAAGAATATTATTTAAGTTCTGTTCAAGAAAGCAAATTCAGAGTGTTGCGTGGTAGTAAAAAAGTAGAAAGAGTTAGACCAAATGGAGAAAAATATTATTATTCAGAAGGATCTATGGCATTTCCTGATGCATTAGATTTACCAGGAAGAACTATGCTTACTAGTGAAGGTTCAATAAATAGAAGTACACATATTATTGAAGATTTACAAACAGGAAATCTTCGTTTTATTACTCCGATTGAGGCAGAACGAATGCAATCGTTCCCAGATGACTGGACAAATACAGGTATGCCTAGAAATAGAAGGTATTTTATGATGGGAAATGCATTAGTTACTAGATTGATTAATAAGCTTGAAAATAATCTTCGTGATATTATTGAAAATGAAGATTAGTAAATATTCAAATATAATTTTTAAAAAAATATTGTAGAGGAGAATAAACATGGAGATTACAGTTTCAAATTTAGGTGTGATATCACAAGGTAAATTGACGTTAGAAAAAGATATTGTGAATATAAAATATGGAATTAACGGTTCAGGAAAAAGTACGATTTCTAAAGGGTTAGAATTATCCATAAATAATGAAGACTTAAGAGAATTGAAAACATATGGAACAGATATACAACCAGTTGTTTCAATGAGTGAAGGAATATCTAATGTAATTGTTTTTAATCAAGATTATGTGAACAAATATTTGTTTAAAGATGATATTGCTAATAATAGTTTTGAAATAATGATAAATACAGATGAGTATAGACTAGGAAAAAAGAAAATTAACAATATGTTTATAGATTTAGTGACAAGTGTAAACAATGCAAATACAAAGACTATTATTTCAGAATTAGAGTTGTTAAAAACTAATATACCAGTACAGAAAAAAGCAACTAAAACGAAAGGGATTCAATATTCTTTAAGTGCATCATCAAAGTTTATAAAAGCAAAAAAAGTCGCTAATTTAGATGAAATATTAAACGAAAAATCTGTGAAATATAAAGGTAAATTAGAAAGTAATGAAAATCATGAGTGGTTAAAATGGTTTATAGCAGGGCAAAAGTTTATTGATGATAATAAGTGTCCATTTTGCTTAACTGATTTAGAAAAAGATTATGAAGAAACATTGAAGAGCATTGAAAATTCAGTTAATGCTACTGGATTAAAACAAAATTTAGAAATTAAAGAATCTGTTAGTAACGTAGATAAGTATATGACAGAATTAAATAAAAAGACTATTCATGAAATTATGGATAAAACCGATGCTTTAAATGCAACTGAATTAAAAGAATTATATGAAATTATAACTTTATGTAATACAGAATTAACTAAATTAAAAAATCTTACTTCTGTTAATGTGTCAGAAGTTAAAAAGAAATATGAGGAAAAAACATTAATAGATTTTTTGAATGCTAATATGCTTGAATTAAAATTTTATGAGAATTTATCAGATGATATTAAATTCAATATTGAAAATATAAATAAGTCTATTCAAAATATTATTTTTAAATCAGAGGAGTTGAATACAATTACACAGGAATTTTCTGAAAAATTAAATGAGATAGTTGAAAATAAAAAAGAGTATATAAATAATTTTTTAAATATTTCTGGTATACCATACACAATTGATATTTTAGAAGATGGAGAAGATGATTTTAAAACTGTTTTGTATCCATTACATCTATGTGAAAAGGTCAGTGATAAAAATCTAAGTTTTGGAGAAAAGAATGCAATTTCCTTAATATTATTCTCTCTTGAAGCTTGCCAAAATTTTGATTTAATAATTTTGGATGATCCAGTTTCTTCGTTTGATAATAATAAGAAATTTGCAATTTTGTATTATTTATTTACTAAACAAGATGCTGTATTTAAAGATAAAACTGTATTATTACTTACACATGACTTTGATATAATTGTTGATTTTATTTATAAAGAAGAGTTTAAAAAAGTAAATAACAAGTGTTTTTTTGTTAAAAATGACAATGGGATTTTTGCTGAAAAACAAATAAAAAAGAATAATTTAAGTTATACTATTAGATTATGGAGAAAAAAGGCAGGAAATTCAGAATTACATCCTATATTAAGAGTTGTAAATTTAAGAAAATATTTACAGTATACAATGCCAGAAGAAGAAACAGCTAAAAATATATTGTCATCATTAGAACACAACGATGATGCACCAATGGAATATATGAATAAAGAGAAACGATATATTACAGATTGTGAAAAATTAGATGGTGGTGTAAAATGTATACAGAACTATATAAATGATTTTGACTATGATATTTATCTTAAGAAAATCCAAGATAGAACTTCATTGAAAAATTTATATGATACTTCTAATTCTTCGATAAATAAGTTACAAATACTAAGAATGATAATTAACATTACTGGTGATAAGGTTGAAAATCAAGTGTTTTGGGATTACCTTACAGAATATTATCATGTTGAAAATAATGAAATGACATCATTAGATGATAAAAAATATGATATTATTCCCAATTATATAATGAATATGGCTGATGAGATAGTTGCAGATATATTTAAATAAAAGTGTTATGTGACAGTATAGATTAAAAAAATCACTGTCAAAAAGCTGTCAATTTTCTTTTGAATGGTGTACAATAGGGATACACAAATAAAAAAGTTAAGTATTTAAGGGGCATTATTGAACTGTTTATATTCCTAAATAACGATACTTTTTCAATCTCATATAAAGAATAAGTAAAGTCATGTATTTTCTTGTGAGAATTTCGTGAGAATGAAGCAGATTTCTTAAATGATATCTGCTTTTTATATGCATGAATCTAAGAATAATATCATTTCTTTCAAGCACTATAATTACGATATATTTTACAAATATATTGACGAATATCGATATGTATGTTAATATCACATCGAAGAAGATAGATATGAGGTGGTTTGATGGAAAAACAGTTTAATCAAGATGCTAAGGTTTTTAAAGCATTCTGCGATCCTAATCGTTTAAGAATATTAGATATTTTGAAATCCGGTGAACATTGCGCATGTAAATTGTTAGATATATTAGATGTTAGCCAATCTACGTTATCGCACCATATGAAACTGTTAACTGACGCTAAAATTGTAAATGTTAGAAAAGATGGGAAATGGTCTCATTATTCTTTATCTAAAGATGGTATACAGTTTGCAATAGAATATTTACAACAGCTCAAAGTATGAAATATGTAAATAAGTTAACTGTTGTATAAATTACCACCACTAAATAGGTGGAAATTTATTTGTTTTATACATCGAAATATATCGATATAAGGAGGGTGCTATGAGTCAAATTTTGCTGTTTTTTCAAGACCAGATTCTTGGGATGCGATGGTTAAATGAATTGATTGGATCAATATTAACTAGCATTGGATTAAATATAGATGAAAAAATAGGTGGGATGTTGCATTTTTTTATTTATGATAGTATTAAGATATTTATATTATTATCGGTATTGATTTATATTATTTCATATATTCAAAGTTATTTTCCACCAGAAAAAACAAAAAAGATATTAGGAAGATTTTATGGTATTTGGGCAAATGTATTAGGAGCTTTACTTGGAACAGTTACACCGTTTTGTAGTTGTTCATCGATTCCTATCTTCATGGGATTTACAAGTGCAGGCTTACCCTTAGGCGTAACATTCTCGTTTCTGATTTCTTCACCTATGGTTGATCTAGGAGCGCTGATATTATTAATGAGCATATTCGGATGGAAAGTGGCGGTGTTATATGTTATAGCTGGTTTGATTATATCTGTTGTTGGGGGAAGGTTGATAGAAAAACTTGGTATGGATGACCAAGTGGCTGATTTTATTAAACAGACAGATAATGTAGATGTTGGTTTTGTGAGCTTAACAGTCAAAGATAGACGAAACTTTGCAAAAGAACAAGTCATAGAAACAGTTAAGAAAGTATCAATATATATATTTGTAGGTGTTGCTATTGGATCAGTCATTCATAATGTAATACCCGAACATTGGATACAGTCTATACTAGGTGATCATAATTTTTATTCTGTTCCACTTGCAACAGTAGTTGGTGTACCTATGTATGCTGATATATTTGGAACAATTCCTATAGCAGAAAGTCTATTGTTAAAGGGGGCAGGGCTTGGAACTGTTTTATCATTTATGATGGCTGTTACAACATTATCTTTACCATCAATGATTATGCTATCAAAGGCAGTGAAGAGAAAACTTATGATTGTATTTGTGGCAATAGTAACAGTAGGTATTATATCTGTAGGTTTTATGTTTAATATATTTTCATTTCTATTAATGTAGAAGATATGTTTAATATGAGAAATATTGTACATTTTAATATAACGATGGAGATTAATTAAATGTTAAAAAGTGGTTTTAACTATTCAATTCACTCAGTTGGTGGATGTACATGTTTGGGGTTATAATTAAGGTAGGACGGGAAAGAAGATTTTGTTAAAGAAATTATTTTAGTTATAAATCAATATCTAGATGATAAATGGATGATGGCAGTTCCTAGATAAGAAAATCCATTATTAGATGTTGTCTCAAAATTTAATTATGAATAAAAGGAGAAATAAGTGATGAAATTATTTAAGAAAAAAGAGAAAAATTGTTGTAATGTTCAATGTGGTGATGGGAGTATGAAGAGAGGATTGGAAAAGAAAGATAAGGGTTCAAGAATTAAAGTCTTAGGTTCTGGCTGTGCTAAATGTGCAACTTTAGAGAAAAATGTTAAAGAAGCCTTGGATGAATTAGGACAGGAAATGAGTATAGAACATATCACAGATTTTACAGAAATAGCAAGCTATGGGATTATGTCTACACCTGCGCTTGTAATTGATGAGAAAGTAGTATCTTTTGGAAAGGTTTTAACGATAGAAGAAGTTAAGAATATCATATTAACAATAGATGGATGAATCATTGAAACAAGGTGTTTTTTGTGAAGGGGATTTAAGCGAGATGAAATTGCTTATTATTGTTTTTATTTAATATTAAACAATTTGAAAGGATAATTTGAAAGAAATGAATAATATGCCAAAAGTCGCATTTATATGTGTTCATAATTCTTGTAGAAGCCAGATTGCAGAGGCAATAGCAAAATTGTTTGCTTCTGATGTATTTGAAAGCTATTCAGCAGGAACAGAAGTAAAACCGCAAATAAATCAGGATGCTGTTAGGATAATGAAAAAACGATATGATATGGATATGGAAAAAACACAACACCCTAAGTTACTAGTCGATATTCCAGAAGTAGATATTGTTATAACTATGGGATGTAATGTTAATTGTCCATTTCTTCCTTGCAGATACAAGGAAGATTGGAATTTGGATGATCCAACAGGTAAGAGTGATGAAGAATTTGGTAGAGTGATAGATAATATATTTGCAAATATTAATGAATTATCTACAAGAATATCCAAAATGAATATCTAAGGCAAATAAAATTTATAGGATAGGGAGTAATTCTATTCTTGTTGAGAATAATTATTATATATTTCAACTGACACACTTTCCATCTAATCTTTATACGCCCATAAATAAAAGTCATAGATTTTCCGTAAAAATAGAAATAAATAATCTTCAAAAATATATTAAACATAATAAAAATATGATTAAATCAGTACTTTTTGATTTTATAAAAGGTGTACTATTACGTTACACATGAAGAAAAAATAGATAAACAATCAGGCAAGATGTAATAAGGATATTGTTTTATTTAGTACACAAGTTCTCAATATTAAAAAAGGTAAGTTGAATTGAAATTTATTTTTTTTAGTACGTATAATTAGTTGAAAAAATTAACGACAGGAGAAAATATATGAAATTATAAAAAATATAAAGATAATTTGATTAAGTTTTGGATTGACACTTTCACATGTTAAGAGTCAATTTTTTAATTACCATAGTTTAGCAAACAAAATTCACTTTATTCCTGCTATACAGTTTTATTTTCAACAAAGCGCTGCAATAAATATAGTAATGAATTGGAAATAGTATCATAAAATATAAAGTATATAGGTAAGGAGGAAGTAAAATGAATAATAATTATGAGCTTGGAAAAGTAATTGTAGCATTAAATATAAATATTACTTCTAAAGATGTACTAGACTATTATATTGATCTTGTTTTAGATGGGATTGATTATGAAAAAGCAGAAATCATCTTCCATTCAAAGAATACTGAAAGTCTAAATGAGGGAACTAATATAGTTCTTATTTATTTAAAAGATAAAAATCCTCATGCAGTTACTAATGCAGTTGCAAAATTATCATCAAGTCCATATATTGTTTATGCAGAACCGGATTATATTGAAGAAATGCATATTATCTCAAATGATCCTTTATACAATCAGCTTTGGGGAATTCAAAAAATCAATGCACCGCTTGCATGGGATTATACAACTGGTGATAGTAGTATCAGTGTTGGAGTGATTGATACAGGAATAGATCAAAATCATCCGGACATAAGAGAAAATATGTGGACTACGTGGAATGGAAGATTAATTTATGGCTGGAACTTTGCAGATAATAGTAGTGATTCAATGGATCTAGATGGTCATGGTAGTCATGTTGCAGGGACGATTGGTGCAGTTGGAAATAATCGTATTGGTATTACTGGAGTATGCTGGCAAGTAAGAGTAGCAGCTTTAAAATTTGGTCTTGATGTTGCTTCGGCAATTGCGGCAATAGATTTTGCAAATTATTATAAGATTTCTATTTTAAATGCCAGTTGGGGTGGACGAGCTTATTCACAAGCTTTAAAAGATGCCATTGATCAGTATGATGGCTTATTTGTTGCTTCGGCTGGAAATGATGGAACTAACAATGATGTTGATCCAATGTATCCAGCATCATATGATTGTAAAAATATTATTTCTGTAGCAGCGGTCGATCCCTATGATACTTTAGCCCGTTTTTCAAATTATGGTCTTAAAACTGTTGATATAGCAGCCCCTGGAACAAACATTCTCAGTCTTGACCTTGCTGGTGAGTATAGCCCCTTGAATGGAACTTCAATGGCAGCCCCACATGTAGCAGGAGCAGCAGCGTTATTAAAATCAAGTATGCCGAATATCTCAACAATAACTTTAAAAAGAATTATTTTATCAAGTGCGATGGAAAACCCAGAACTTAAGGGAAAGATATTAACGGGAGGAATATTAGATATGGAAACAATGTTTAAACTAGCTAACTGCTGGCATGGACGAGAATAACAATATATATCTAATAAAAATGTGATGAATAAGAAAAATAGGTTATAAAAACATTTTAACTATTCTTTAAATAATTTAAAATAGAATAAAGGAAGTGAGAATATGTATAACCCTCAATTAGAAACATTTATAAAGGTTGTTGATCGCGGTAGTTTCTCTAAAGCTGCAGAGGACTTATTTATTAGTCCTAGTGCTGTAATTAAACAGATAAATATTCTAGAGACAAATTTGGGTTTAAAACTTCTAAAAAGAACTCATCAAGGGGTATCTTTGACACCAGCAGGAGCATCTTTATATAGGGATGCCAAATATTTAATTAAATATGCAAAGGATTCAATTGTACGAGCACACAAGGCGATGGAAAAAGAAGAAATGGTAATAAGAATTGGAACATCAAATACAACACCAAGTCAATTTCTTATCGATTTATGGCCGCGGATTCATGAATTATGTCCTAATTTAAGAATTCAACTAATTCCATTTGAAAATACTCCGGAAAATGCTCGAGAAATACTAGCTAATTTAGGCGATAATATTGATTTGGTTGCTGGTGTATTTGAAAAGGATAATTTCAAACAGCGGGGCTGTGATTCTCTAGAAATAAAAAAAGAATCAATTTGTCTTGCTTTATCTATTTATGATGAATTAAGTAACAAAGATAAGCTGTCTTTGCAAGATATTCATGGACGTGAATTAATGCTGATTAAAAGAGGCTGGAATAAATATGTTGATGAAATGCGTGATGATTTAATTAAAAATGATCCTACTATTATAATCAAAGAGTTTGAGTTTTTTGATATCTCTGTTTTTAATGAATGCGAAAATAATAAAAGTTTGCTTATGAGTGTCAAGAGCTGGAAAAATATTCATCCTTTAATTAAAACTATTCCAGTTGAATGGGATTATTATATGCCTTATGGTTTATTGTTTTCATTAGAGCCTTCACGGCAAGTTATTGAGTTTGTTAATGCAGTAAAAAGAGTTTTAGATATATAGTATCGATATAACCCTAAGGTTATATCGATACTACTTATTGAGACTTCTATGTTTATAAATAATTATATATTATAAAGATGCAAAAGAAATATAAATATAGGAGAAGATAAAAATGAGAAAAACGAGAATATTAGGTCAAGGATTAGAAGTATCTGCTATTGGGCTTGGATGTATGGGAATGGATCATGCTTATGGGGCTCCTGCTGATCGTGAAGAGATGATTAAATTAATTAGACATGCGGTTACTTTAGGATGCAATTTTTTTGATACAGCTGTTGTATATGGTGAAGCAAATGAAGTTTTATTAGGTAAAGCATTGGAGATTTTCCCTCGAGATGAAGTAATTATTGCTACAAAATTTGGTATTTATGGACAAGAAATCGTTGATGATAAACCACAAAATATTTTAAATAGTAAGCCGGATTCGATTAGAGAACAATTAGAGGGATCGTTAAAACGACTAGGCGTTGATTATATTGATCTATATTATCAACATCGAGTTGATCCTGAAGTAGAACCAGAAATAGTGGCTAGCGTGATGAAAGAGTTAATAGCTAAAGGAAAAATAAAACATTGGGGTTTATCAAATGCACCATTAGATTATTTAAAAAGAGCACATGCGGTATGTCCAGTAACTTGTATTGAAAATCAGTATTCAATGGTCTTTAGACAGCCTGAAAAGGAAGTGTTTAAAGTTTGTGAGGAGTTAAATGTAGGATTTGTTGCTTATTCTCCACTAGGAAACGGATTTTTATCAGGTAAATATACGCCAGCAACAAAGTATGCTGAAGGTGATTTTAGAAATAATATGGGACGTTTTAATCCTGAAGTAATGAAACGTAATCAGGCCTTATTAGATTTAGTGCAAGAAATTGCTGAACGTAAAAATGCTACTAGCGCACAAATTGTTCTAGCTTGGGAGATTAATCAAAAAGATTGGATTGTTCCTATTCCAGGAACAACCAAAATACATCGTTTGGAAGAAAATTTAGGAGCAATGGAAGTTGAGTTGACTGAACAGGAGATGGCGGCTATTAATCAAGCATTAGACAATCTTGATATTGATGAAACACATTTTTAAGCAGAGAAAAGTACAAAGGAATTTGTACTTTTTAGTGTTATACGTTTAATCCTGAATAATGAATAATATAGAAACTATCACGGTGTATTTAGTTTTGAAAAAGTGTATTATTTGGTATATCGGCGTTATTAGTCTATAATAGAGTTGAAAGAAAGCCGGTGGTAAAATGATGCCCTATATATTGATCTTGGTTATTCTAACACTTTTATGGTTAGGCGCATTTTGGAGGATAAAAAGAAAGCAAAATATAAACTTACTAGCTGGCTTTTTATTTTTCATGTTTTTAAGTACCTTTGCTAGTTTTTTAGTAATGTTAGGAATTAATTATTCAAATAGATTAGTATATTTATTAGTTGGTGTAATTTTTTTATTTGCCTTGTTTGTTTTATTATTTGGAGTCTATATCTTAATTGCATTCTTATTAATAAATAGTGTTATCATTCTTCGAAAAGAGAGGTTCAGTCTTTCGCATATTTTGACTTTGTTGGTAGCAGTAGGGATAATTTTACTGATTACACTATCATCATTTTTAGGTAGGATTAATCCACCATTACCAATTATGGCATTGTGGAGTGGCCTGATCGTAATGATCTTATTTCTTACTTTTCATATTTTCTTATTTATAGAAACTTTGATATTAACAAATCTTTTTCATCCTAGAAAAAATTTAAATTATATCATTGTTTTAGGAAGTGGACTAATTAATGGAAATGTTTCTCCTTTATTAGCAAAGCGTATACAAGCGGCTTTAAAGTTTGCTAAAAAGCAAGAAAAGAAAAAAGGATTTGCACCTTATTTGTTGATGTCCGGAGGACAAGGAAGTGATGAAACGAGAGCCGAAGCTCTAGCAATGAAAGAGTATGCGATTGAACAGGGTTATAGTGAAGAATTAATTATAACGGAAGAAAAGTCTAAAAACACTCTTGAAAACATGCAGTTTTCTAAAGCGGTCATGGAAGAAAAAAGCCATGGTGAAAACTATAAATGCGCTTATGCCAGCAGTAGTTATCATTTAATGAGGGCAGGTATTTATGCCCGCCAAGTTGGTCTGATAATGAGCGGATTAGGTGGTAAGACTGCTTTCTATTATTTAGCCAATGCTGTATTAAGAGAATATATTGCCTATCTAGCAATGAATAAAAAGCTTTATTTGGTTGTTTTAGGGAGTATTTTTATGTTTGGAACTTTAATGTATATTTTGTTTAGTGCATTAATTGGTTAAACAGGGGTCAAAGGAGATTAAAAGGTGAAATATGAATGGATAGACAGTTATTTATTAGCGAAGGCGGGAATTTCTAAAAATCTTCAAACAGAATGGAATTGGATTAGATATGTTATTGACGGTAAGATGTGTGTGGCAGTTTGTCTAGATGAACAAGATAATCCATATTATATAACTTTAAAATTAAGACCAGAAAACGGAATGGATCTTCAAGAACAGCATGAAGATATAATTCCTGGTTACTATATGAATAAAAAACATTGGAATTCAATAAAAGTAAATGGTTCGATTAGCGATCAATTACTAAAGGATATGTTAGATGAGGCTTATGAGTTGGTATTGTCGAGCTTTAGTAAAAAAAGACAGTTAGAGATATTATCTTTATAATCAAAAGGGGAATTTTGATGAAACGATGCATTGGAATGACGGGAATAGTTTGGAAATTTAAAGGAGGATTAAAATGACTATTCTAGAAAAGAAGATTGCTAAAAATATTGATATTATTAAATCTGGAAATATTACAAGATTAAAGAGGGAAGATGATAAAAATCATGAATTTATATATTTTCATGATTTTTTTAGTTGAAATGTATTCTTTTTATAAGCAATAATACCATTTTTCTGTAGTTTACTTAATTCACTAGATAAAGCACTTCTCTCTACTGCTAAGTAGTCAGCTAGTTGTTGACGATTAAAAGGAATTTCAAAAGTTAAAGAATTATTTTTTAGTGCTTGCGAATTTAAATAAGAAAGAATTTTTTCTTGAGTTGTTCGTCTAGTTAAGTGATGAATTTTTTGAGTTAAAAGGACATTTTTGTTTGAGACGATTGAAAGGAGATTTTGAATTATTTTATGATGAAAAGAACATGAGTGTTGGCATGATCTAATAAGATGGGAGATATCTAAGAAAAGAATTGTTGTTATTTCTGTAGCTACGACATTTAAATCAATTTCTTGTTGTAAGGCACAAGCATAAGATTCTAAAAAGAATTCACTAGCTTTAATTTCGCTAATAATTGTTTTATTACCCCAAAAATCAATATGATAAATATGTGCTTGACCGTCAAGAACTAATCCAATTTCATGAATAATATCACCTTGTCTGATAATTGTTTCGTTTTTTTGATATGTTTTTTCATGGCTTTTCAAGCAGTTTAATAGTTTTTCAATTTCAGCAGGATCAATTCCTTTAAATAATGAACATTGTTTTAAAATTTGTAATTTTTTCATAATTTGCTCCTTTTGTTGTAAAAACAACATAAATGTTATAAATACTTTATTATAGTATGGCTGTGGAGTCAAGATTAATACTCTCGATTAATGTGATTATTAAAAATATAGAGATTATAAAGGAGAAATTATGATGGAAAATAAAATGTTTTGTTATCAGTGTCAAGAGACAGTAGGAAATCAGGGATGTAGTCAAGTTGGTGTTTGTGGAAAGACCCCAGAAACAGCAGGGCTGCAAGATTTATTAATTGATGTTACGAAAGGCTTAGCTGAGGTAATTAATGAGGTACGTTGTAAAGGTAAAGAAATCAATAATGTATATGATGATCAAGTGAGTGAAAATCTATTTATTACAATTACTAATGCCAACTTTGATGATCAAATGATTATTGAAGCTGTTAGAAAAACACTTACTTTAAAAAAAGAGCTGCTTTTACAGTTAGATGATCAAGCTGTACTTTCAAACAGAGCTCTTTGGATGGAGATGGAGATAGAAGCAATTGAGAAAAGAATGCAGATGGTTGGAGTTTTAGAAACAGCAGATGAAGATATTAGAAGTTTAAAACAGCTGATTACTTATGGTTTAAAAGGAATGGCAGCATATAATAAACATGCTCATGCATTAGGGTTTCGAAAAGATGAGATTGATCGTTTTATTGAAACTACTTTGGTTAAGATTGAAACTTCAACGATGTCTTTAAATGATTATGTAGCATTAACGATGGAAACTGGAAAATATGGTGTTCAGGTAATGGAATTATTAGATCAAGCTAATACTAGCACTTATGGAAATCCAGAAATAACAGAAGTTAATATTGGAGTTCGAAATAACCCGGGAATTTTAGTTTCTGGTCATGATCTTAAAGATTTAGAAATGCTATTAGAACAGACTAAAGATACGGGAATAGATGTTTATACTCATAGTGAGATGTTACCTGCTCATTATTATCCATTTTTTAAAAAATATCCAAATTTTGTTGGAAACTATGGTAATGCCTGGTGGAAACAAAGAGAAGAGTTTAAGGCTTTTAATGGACCGGTCTTATTAACAACAAATTGTTTAGTACCGCCACTTGCTAGTTATCAAGAACGGGTTTATACAACTGGAGCAGTTGGTTTTGAGGGATGTGTTCATATTGATAAAGATGAACACGGCTACAAGGATTTTTCACAAATCATTGAGCATGCTAAAAAATGCTTAGCTCCTACTCAAATTGAAACTGGTAAGATTGTTGGTGGTTTTGCTCATCATCAAGTACTTGCGTTGGCTGACCAAATCGTAACAGCTGTTAAAAATGGGGATATTAAAAAGTTTGTTGTAATGGCGGGATGTGATGGGCGTCATCCAACCCGTCAATATTATACTGATTTTGCTCAAAGCTTACCGACAGATAGTGTTATCTTAACAGCTGGTTGTGCTAAATATCGTTATAATAAACTAGATTTAGGAACAATCGATGGTATTCCTCGAGTATTAGATGCTGGTCAATGTAATGATTCTTATTCACTAGCGATGATTGCTTTAAAACTTAAAGAGGTATTTGCATTAGAAGATATTAATGAGTTACCAGTTATTTATAATATTGCCTGGTATGAACAAAAGGCTGTAATTGTTTTATTGGCATTGTTATCATTAGGAGTTAAAAATATTCATTTAGGACCAACTTTACCAGCCTTTTTATCACCTAATATTGTTGATTTTCTTGTAGATAATTTTCAAATTTCTGGTATTCAAAGTGTTCAAGAAGATTTAAATTTATTTTTTCCTCAGACAAAAAAAGAAGATAAGTTTCATCGCGATATGCTAGTTGGAAGTATTATTGGTATGGATCCACAAGCAGCACAAATTTTAAGCGATAGTGGAATGGGGTGTCTTGGTTGTCCGGCATCGCAATCTGAAACTTTAGCTGATGCTTGTCTAGTCCATGGTTTAGATGTTGAAGAAATTTTAAAACAATTAAATCAGTAGGAGGAATTTAATGAGTGCGTTTTTAGGGCCAGTACATTATTGGTTATATAGAAAAATTCAATATCAAGAACAATTAAATCAAAAGATTCTTAAAAGAATTTGTCCCCAGCTTAATGAGATTGTTGCTCAGGAATGTGGCACAATTCAAGATGGAAGTCTAGAGGAAATTATTGATCATCAAGCAATTCATCAATGGCTTTCTATGGAATTGATGATAGTAGAAAAACGATTTGCATTTATTGTTGAACATATAGAAAAAAGTGATTTTGAGGAAGTTAGGGAAGTGTTGTTCGAGGCTGGCAAAGAAATTTCAATCAATGAGAACTATCATAACTGCATAGAATTATTCAAAGTAATTAATAATTATCTTATCGATGGAATGCCTTGTGATAAAGGTATTAAAATAATTAGCCAAGAGGAAAATCAAATTATTTATGAATATAATGAAATGGTTCATCAATATTTAGATTTTGAAATATTTCAAAAATATCGCAAAGCCTGGCTTGATGGGGTACTTTCAGATAGCCATATAGTATTTTCAAGACTTAATTATAATACTTATATGTTAAAGATGGAGGAATAAAATGACAAACAATATAATTAAAGATTTAGAAGCTGATCATCAAAAAATATTAGCATTTGTTAATGAATTAGAGCAACGTTTAATAGAATTTATGGAAGCAAATATTTTTGATTATGAACAAATGAAAAGAGATATTTTGTTTATTAGAGAGTTTGCTGATAAAGAACATCATCAGCGTGAAGAAAAGATTTTATTTAGATATATGATAGAGTATTTAGGTAAAGTTGCTGAAAATTTGGTTCGACATGGTATGATTGTTGAACATGATCTTGCAAGATTGTATGTTAAACAGTGGGATGAAGCACTTCAACGTTATCATCGCAATCATTTGTTAATTGATAAACTAACAATAATTTCAAATGGACATGCTTATTGTATGTTACTAAGAAGGCATATTGAAAAAGAGGATACAGTAGTTTATCCGTTTGCTAAAAAACATTTATCAGAAGAAATTTTTGCTGAAATGATCAAAGAAAATCAAAATTATTAAGTATAATATAAGTGAAAAGCAGCTATTTTTGTAATAGTTGTTTTTTTATTAAAATTACTTAAATTGAGGAGTGTTGCAAATAGTGATATAATTATGTTCTATAGTTATGATAGGGGGTAGAGTGATGATAAAGAAACATAAGCCATTTATTGCTGCAATTTTAATATTTATGATAATGAGCATTCTATCATTTTTTATCTTGTACGGTGTCATTAATGATAAGGTAGCAGCAGCCAAAGAGAAAATTCATTATTTTACAGAGGCTCAAGTTAGTCAGCTAGATCGGGTCCTGTCTTCGTATATTCAAACTGCTGAAACGTTGAAGCTGCTAATTGTAGATAGTAATGGTAATATTAATGATTTTGATCGAGTTGCACATCAACTATATAATGATGATAATACATTTAGAAGTATTCAATTAGCTCCGCAGGGAGACGTTCAATATGTTTATCCTCTTGAAGGTAATGAAGGAGCTTTTGGAAATATCTTCGAAGATCCAGAACGTGCAACGGAAGCTAAAAAAGCTCGTGATACTGGGGAAACTACCTTGGCTGGACCATTCGAACTCTATCAATCAGGAAAGGGAATTGTTGTTCGACAACCAATTTATTTAGAAGAAAATGGAGAAAATAATTTTTGGGGATTTGCAATTGTTGTTTTAAATGTACCAGAAATTTTTGATTCAGTACATCTAGATTCATTTAAAAATATGGGATATGAATATCAGTTATGGCGTATTGATCCAGATAATAATAAAAAACAGATTATTTTGAAATCCGATCATGAACTATTAGATGACACAATAAATTTAAGTTTTGAAGTTCCAGGAAATACTTGGACTTTGAGTGTTTCACCAATTAACGGATGGGTTCGAAGTAGTGATTTGATGCCAGTTATTATATTAGCTATCTGTTTGTCATTGTTGATACCGTTATTAGTTTATACATTACTAAAAATTAACGAACAGCGCCGAAGAATGATCGATATTTCTAATCGTGATTATCTAACAACGCTTTATAATGGTCGGAAAATGAATTTTGTTTTAAACGACTTAATTGCTCGTCAAACTTCGTTTATTTTTGTTTATTTAGATGTAGATAAATTTAAAGTTGTAAATGACACATATGGTCATTTAGCAGGAGATGTGTTATTAAAAGAAATAGCTTTACGGATCATGAGGTACTTATCACGAGAGGATTATGCTTTTCGAGTAGGTGGTGACGAATTTGTCATCATTATTAAAAATAATTCTTCCACCAAGAAGACCCTCCAAATAATTGCTGAGCAAATAACAGAAAAGATAAATTTAGATGGCTTTGAATATTATCCGGAAGTTAGCATGGGATATGCTGTTTATCCTAATGATGGTAAAAGTTTAGAAGAAGTTATTAAATGTGCTGATAGTCGGATGTATGAAATCAAAAAACATAAGAATATATAATATAAAACACAGTGATTGTTAAATGATATGATTCCTCATAAGTAGTTTTTGGTCATTTGCCCTATCTACTTGATAGAGAGAATATCAAAAATAGATCACTGTGTTTTTTGTTATAAATTAGAATATTGTTGTGGATCAATCAAACTAGCAGCTGCTTGATCGCAAATAACAGTAAAGTTAGGGTGAAGCTTTAAAATTGTTGCCGGCACATCTTGATTAATAGGCTCATCTAAGAAGCGTTTAAAAATTTCTGCTTTTTCTTTACCATTAACGATCATGACTAGATGTTTGACTCGCATTAGACTTTTAGGACCCATTGTCAAAGTATGAGGTTGTCGAGGACGGTCTCCATAATCTGGATTAACGGCCTGCTTTTTCTTGAAATCAATACAGTAAGTATAACTGTCAAAAGGTGTACAACGAGGACAATTACCACAAAAATGTCCATCATATCCAAGACCAATCACCATTACATCAATTCCTCCAGCATTTCTAATTTTATTATCATAGTCTTGCCAGTCATTTGAAGTCATAATGTGAATACGCTCATCAGGAATATTAGCGGCTTTAAAAAATAATTCTTGCATATCCTTCCAGTTTGGTCCATAAGGTTCATCAATATATGGGTTTTCATCAAAAAGATAATACTCAATATCTTTAAATTTAGCCTGATTTTTTACATAAGGAATCATCATGTCATACATCGTTTTAGGAGAACGACCGGAAGTAAGTGAAATATTGACACGTTTATCTTGCATCATGGCACCTAATAGAATATAAACATTGCACTTTCACTCATTTTTTGTTCATTTTCTTCAATTATTAGTTTCATTTTAGTAAGCTCCTTTTCAATTTTTGATTAAAATGATGTAAATAAAAAAATGTAATATATAATTTAAGTATACTGTATTTTTTTAGATACACAAGTTTATCGGTTGTAAATGATCAAGAAAAGTTAACTATATATAAATCAAGTAATTTTTGATAATTAGCTAAAATATTTTTTAGTTCTTTGAAAAGTGAATTTTGGTTACGCTGAAAACTACTACTGCATGCAGCTTTTTAAAAATATTAAGTTCAGTATTTTTAAATGAGCAGTTTTTATCAAACTATATGTTTTCAGACAATAATTTATAGATTACTCTTGTAAGTTTTCGTACTGAGTGGTCCTGGGCACATCTGTGGAATTTACCTTACAGTCGTTTTAGTTTATAATATTTATTGAAAGTGAGATTGTACTTGCAGACTGGCAGAATGTATTGATATAGCTTTTTCTTAATAGCGCGAACCACGTTTTGACTGTGCTGTTCGAGAAATTGACTGATAAGTACCGGGGTCTATACCTACAAATTCTATGACTTTGACAGTAGAGCTGAAGTTATGGATATCGCTAGTCTCATCTAAATTTGTCAACATCGATATCAGTGTAAAATATGGAAAACACATCCTTTCTTTATATAAGGTAATGAAATGTGATCAAACCACAAACAGAGTATCAAAGACCTGGTGCGAAATACAAGTTCAAAAACTTATCTAACTGATTACAATTAAGATACAAAGATGTGGTATTAACCTTTTCCAGGTAGTCGGGCTACAGAAGGCAAAAACAAAAGTACCTATTCACAATTCGATTCTAAATGAAATCTAATGAAAGGAAGAGGTGTATACAATTGACGGTTAAATAAGTTAATTACAATATACCAGAAGTCAAAATATGAAAACATTATATATGATGCGTCATGGACAAACGTTATTTAATCAAAAAAGGTTAATGCAGGGGTGGTGTGATTCACCTTTGACAGAACTGGGAAAAAGACAAGCAAGATGTGTAAAAGAGTATTTGGAGAATAATGAGATTGTTTTTGATGGTGCTTATGCATCATCTTCAGAAAGAGCTTGTGATACTCTAGAAATTGTAACTAGCCTCCCATATCAGCGGCTTAAAGGTTTAAAAGAATGGAATTTTGGTATTTATGAAGGAGAAAGCGATGATCTTGATCCCCCTTTTCCATTTGGCAATTTCTTTAAGAAATTTGGTGGTGAAAGTGAAAATGAAGTAAGTGAACGTGTTTCAACAACTGTTTTAGAACTTATGAAAAATACTGATCAAGAAACAGTGTTAATAGTCTCACACGGTCTTTCTTGCTATTGTTTTGCGAAAAGATGGGAACAAAATCAGCAAGTATCGCTACCTAATGATATGCCCAATTGTGTTGTTTTAAAGTATCAATTTAATGATGAGCAGTTTTCATTAGTTGAAGTCATTGATGTAACTAGTGAATTAAAGTAAAAAAGTCTAGATATAGAAATTAATCTATATTTAGACTTTTTAATCACCAAATGAGATACCTAGTAACTTAGCGTCTTTAACTTTTGCTCCTACAGCATCAACATATTTTAGTTTACCAGCACTTTCAACTAAGGGAATAGCAGTAACTCCATTATTTTTTAAGATAACTAATTTGCCATAATCTCCGCCCATAACTAAACGGGCTCCAGCTACCCCAAATTGAGTTGAGATCATTCGATCGTATGGACATGGCTGTCCTCCGCGCTGGGCATGACCAATACATGACACACGAATTTCGCTATCAATATATTTTTCTAATTCTGCTGCAATCTCGTAAACAACTGATTGACCATTGCGGGCTTTAACTTTAGCTTTATACTCTTTTTTTGATAGTGTTGCTTCTTCTTTGGATAAAGCGCCTTCCGCACAAGCGATAATACTGAATTTTTTCCCATTTTTTTCTCTAGTTTTAATAGCCTTAGCTACTTCTTTAATATCGTAAGGAATTTCTGGTAACAAAATTACATCAGCGCCTGAAGCAATTCCTGCTGACAAACAAATATGGCCAACTTTATGTCCCATTACTTCTATTACAAAAACACGGTTGTGGCTGGCAGCGGTAGTATGAATTTGATCAAGGTATGTGGTTGCAATATCAATTGCAGACTGATAGCCAAAAGTATAATCAGTTCCCCATGTATCATTATCGATTGTTTTAGGTAGCGCTATAACATTCAATCCTTCTTGAGAGAGCATGTTAGCTGATTTTATAGAACCATTTCCGCCTAGCACAACAAGACAATCTAATTTTAATTTTGCATATGTGTTTTTCATTGCAGCTACTTTGTCAAAGTCATCTTCAATTACTCGCATTTTTTTAAAAGGACAACGTGATGTTCCTAAAATTGTCCCACCAATATTAATTATTCCAGAAAAATCATTGGGCTTCATAATTTTATAATCTTCATACATTAACCCTTTATAGCCTTGAAGAAAGCCAATAATTTCTATATCGTTTACATTTCGATATAAAGTTTTTGCTAGACCACGCATTGTTACATTTAGTGCTTGGCAATCACCACCACTTGTTAAAATACCTACCCGCATATAATCACTCCTTTATTATTATTTATATTGCCAATTATTTGAAAAAATATTCCTGACTATTCAATTCTGGCTCTTTATTTTTTACTCGTTTGTAAGTACCATCTTCTAATAAGCGGCATGCTTTAACATTATCTTTCAACATTGTATTAAACATTGTAATAATTCGTTTTCTTAATTTTTCATCTAAAATTGGGGCAGCGACTTCAACACGACGTGATAAATTTCTTGTCATTAAATCAGCAGAAGAAATGTATACTTTTTGAGCACTGCCTTTACCAAAGATGTAAATACGTGAATGTTCCAAGTATCTACCAACAATAGAAATTATTCTAATATTATCAGTTAATCCCTCAACACCAGGTAAAATACAACATATACCACGAACAATCATATCAATTTTAACCCCTGCCTGGCTTGCTTCGATTAGCTTATCGATCATTTCTTTACTAGTGACGGAATTGCATTTAAATCCAATATAAGCTTCTTTACCCGCTTTGGCTAAAGCAATTTGATTATCAATATGTTCAAATATTTTTGTAATCATACAGTTAGGAGCAACCATTAAAAGATTAACTTCATTTTCTGTTTCGCCAAGACATAGATGATTAAAAATGCTGTTGATTTCTTCCCCAATTTCGTAGTTAGATGTCATTAGTGATAAATCAGTATAAAGCTTTGATGTATTTTCATTATAGTTTCCTGTTCCCACCTGGCTAATATAATGAACACCCTGATTATTTTTATAAGTTATTAAACATAATTTTGAGTGAACTTTAAGTCCATCTAAACCATAGATAACACGGCATCCAGATTCTTCAAGTCGTTTTGACCAGTCAATGTTATTTTCTTCATCAAAACGTGCTCGTAATTCAACTAAAACAACAACTTCTTTACCGTTTTCAGCAGCTTCAATCAATGATTTAATAATCTTAGATTTCTTTGCAACACGATATAAAGTCATTTTAATACTGGCAACATTTGTATCTCGACTAGCCTCATCTAATAAACGGAGAAATGGTGACATCGACTCATATGGATATGATAATAAAATATCTTTTTTTAAAATTTGTTTGATCATTGGAACAGTATTTTCAACTAAAGGACTGTTTTTAGCTTCTAATTTTTTATAGAACATTTCTGGGTGAATGTAGCGTAAATGATCACGTAACTCACTAGTGAATTTCAAATCTAATGGAGCATTACACTCGAAAACCTGATGTTTTTTGAGGTTCAAGAAGTTCATTAACATCAAGATTTCTAACTCTTCTAAGCCTGGTGATACTTCCAAACGAATAGGACATAATTTTCTACGTTGTTTAATTAATGTTTCCATCATTTCTCGATAGTCTTCATGACCTTCTAAAGAGTGATCATCTTCATCAATATCAGCACTTCTTGTAACTCTGATGAAACCTTTATTTTTTATTGTATATTTAGAGAAGATATTAGAAATAAAATGCAGGATGATATCTTCAATCAAAATAAACTTCCCTTGCATACTAGGAATCGCAATCATTCGTTCATCCATAGCATTTGCACAAGAAACGATTCCCATCTTTCTTTTTCCCTTCTTTGATTCTAACTGAACAACAACATAAACTTCACGGTTATTTAAAAAAGGGAATGGTTGACGTTTTGAAATAACCTGGGGAGAGATTAATGGAAGAATTTCTCGTTCAAAATAACTTTCAAAATATTTACGATCTTCTTTGTTCTTTAAATCACGGTATTTTACGATTCCCCATCCATGAGTTTTTAATTCATCCATAATACTTTGATAAATACGATCTTTCTTTTTATTTAAATAAGTAATTCTTCGTAAACATGCCTTTAGCTGTTCTTCACCAGTCATTCCAGTTTTATTGTCTTTAGAACTAGGATAGAATAGCATTTGATCATATAATGATCCAATTCTAACCATAAAAAATTCATCAAGATTTGATTGAAAAATAGAAATAAAACTTAACTTTTCACCTAAAGGGACTTTATTATCTTTAGCCTGCATTAATACTCGATCATTAAATTTAAGCCAAGATAATTCACGATTTTCTTTACATTTATTCATTGAAATGGCGCCTCCTATTTTGTTTCTAAAAATAACATAATATTTATTAAAAAAATTATCAAGTAAAGTCGGATTACTTACAAAACTCTTACGCAAATTTAACGTTTCTTTAATATTAGTATAGCACTTTTGATTTTAGTATTCATCAAAACCATAAATATGTAAAATGATTTAAATCATTCAAAAGAAAAAGGTGTTGTCAAAACACCTAAAAATATTACGATTCTATTTAGATTTATTATTTAGTAATTGCTGATAGATCATTTCATCGTCCTCTTTGAAAACGTTAAAAATAACTTTTTCAATCTGACTTCCTTTAAGAAATGTGGATACTGTATTGACTGCAATTTGAGCTGCTTCTTTTTTAGGAAAGTTAAATACTCCTGTAGAGATACAACAAAAAGCAATACTTTTTAATCCATAAACCTCAGCTTTTTTTAAACAATTACGATAACATTCAGCTAATAAAAAGCGCTTTTCATCTGTTAGTACATTATGAACGATAGGACCAACTGTATGGACGATATAACGACAAGGAAGATTATAAGCATTAGTTATTTTTGCTTTTCCGGTGGGCTCAAGATAAAGCTGTTTAGACATGATTTGGTGACATTCATTTCTTAATTGAACTCCTGCAAAGGTATGGATAGCATTGTCGATACAATTATGTCCAGGGATAAAGCATCCTTCCATTTGATTATTGGCAGCATTTACAATGGCATCAACTTTTAGTTGGGTGATATCACCACGCCAGATATTCATTGATTTTTTGAAATTGCTTGAGTCAATGATTCCTTTTCGTTTAATTTCATTTTTTAACATTTTGTTTTGAATCATAATGAATTTGTCAGTAGCTGTTTTTGCTTCACGAATATTTACTAATGAGCGATAAAGGGAAAATAGTTGTGCTTGTTCTGTAGGAAGTTCAATTTCAAGTTTATTTTCTTGAATTAAATAGTTAATTAAAAATTGTAATCGGGTTATTTGATTCATAGCAATTTCTCCAAAGACGATAAGACATTATGAATGTTATCGTTGATCATGATAGTCTGTTTTTTTAATTCCGAAGGTAAATCAATAATATCTTGATTGATGCAGGCATAAATAGCTTTAGGATTCTCTATAGTTAATTGCCAAAATGGATATTTGATAATTCCAGGGGTATTATAGCCAACTCCTAATTCTAAATAAACGATTTTGGAATAATGATGTTTATTTAAAAAGTGATAATAACGTTCTTGGGCATGATACCAGCCGGAATCTTGAACAAATGTTTTATCACAGCGAAGATTCATTGTCATTGGAGCATTACATATTGGACAGTACGGAATTAGTGAACTGGGAATTTTCAAATCATGCTGTTGTTTGATCATTGTAACAACTGTCTCGTAATTATCATAAGTTTTTTGATGGCATGGTTTTGAACATTGCCAAAGTCCGTAATCTCCTTGAGTATAAAATAATTTTTCTTTAATAAAACCAGCTATTTGAAACTGATGATCAACATTTGTTGTAATGACGAAATAATCTTTATTAATGAGTAGGTTTAATAATTTTTTATAAGTATCTTTAGGGGCTTCCAAATAGCGGTTATAATAAATATGACGACTCCAATAAGCCCAGTATTTCTCTAAACTAGGATAGGGGTAAAAGCCTGCCGAATACATATCTTGTAAATGATATTTTGTAATGAAATCATTAAAATATTTTTTAAAACGGTTCCCTGAGTATGACAGACCAGCGGCGCTAGAAAGTCCAGCTCCAGCTCCAATTAAGATTGCATCACATTTTTTGATTGCTTGACTCAATTTTAAAATATCAAGTGATTCTCTTTGAAACATTATAACACTCCCTTCTCATCGTTATTATCCTTCAATGGTTGCTATTTGTGAAGTACGCACATAAAAGTGGCTTAGTTTCTTTTATGTAACTAACTTGACTTTCATAAGTATAGTTTATAAAATATACTTAGTTACTATAAGAAACTATAAGGAGTACACATATGAAAGAATTTCCAAAATGTCCAGTTGAAACTACATTATTATTAATAAGTGATAAATGGAAGGTTTTGATTATTAGGGATCTGCTACCAGGGAAAAAAAGATTTGGTGAGTTAAAAAAATCAATTGGAACGATTTCTCAAAAAGTATTAACTTCAAACCTTCGGGCAATGGAGGAGAGTGGATTGATTAGTCGTAAAGTTTATCCCGAAGTTCCTCCTAAAGTCGAATATTCGCTAACTGAGTTAGGTTATAGTTTAAAACCAATCTTGGATGCTATGTATAGCTGGGGTGAAGATTTTAAGAAAAATCATCAATCAATATAATAATGGATAGAGTCTCAGTGTTAATATTTTTTGAATGGCTGAATGATCTTAAAGGGGGTTCAGTAAAAAATAGAAATTGATAAAAATACGACTCATAAAGATATAAAGTGTCAAATTTCTAGTTTCTTAACAAGTATAATAGTGCATGATAATAACTTATGACTAGAGAGTTAGAGGGGAAAATTATGGATAATGAAGATTTAGTAAGAGAATATAGCAATAATCTTACAACATATGAACAATTTACAAATTTGATGGAAACATATATATGTAATTTGTTGAATCGTGAACAAATATCGTTTCATTCAATCACTAGTAGAACAAAGAGTATTGAGAGTTTATCTAAAAAGATAGAGTTAAAAAACAAGTATCAAAAATTAGATGAAATAACAGATTTATCAGGTATTAGGGTAATTACATATTATACGGATACTGTTGATCAAATATCGAAATTAATTGAAAATGAGTTTATTATTGATCGTGATAATTCTATTGATAAAAGAAAGAGTCTGGATCCAAAACGTTTTGGGTATCGTTCGTTGCATTATGTGGTTCAAATTGATCCTAAGTATGTTAAAGCACAGGAATATCTTAAGTATCATAATTTAAAATTAGAAATTCAAATTAGCTCAATTCTGCAATACACATGGGCTGAGATTGAACATGATTTAGGTTATAAATCTCAAGAAGAGATTCCCTATGATATTAAAAGGAGTTTTTCACGGTTAGCTGGATTGTTAGAATTGGCAGATGAGGAATTTTTAAGAATTAAAAATGAGATCTTTGCATATCAAAATCATTTGCTGCTTTCTTATTTAAGTGCTGATATTGATAAAGAATCATTAGCTGTATTTAAAGTCAAAAGTCCTGAATATAATGAATTGACAGAATTTTTAATTAAAGAAATGAAAGCTAAGAAGGTTAGTCAGGGTAATTTTGAGAATATCATTAGGATGTTTGAGTATTTGAATATAAGTAAACTTCAGGAGGTAGATCAAAAATTAAAGCAATATCAACAGCTGATAATGGAACACATTGATGTTCTTTATCGTGATGCAACAAGGACTAAAACAAATATAATTTCTGGTGATATGCCATTGTTATGTTTATGCTATTTTATTTTAGTAGTAGAGAAAGGTGAAGTGGAGTTTGAGAAGTTCACAGAACAGTTTATTTCTAGTGTTAATTTTAAAAATCGATTAATAGAATTAAAAAGAATATTGAAAGATTATAAATTAGAAGCTGCTGATTAAATTAACAGCTATTTAAACTAGAGTTAGCTCTAGTTTTTTTATAATGTTTAAAGTATTTATAATAATGGATATAAATGTAATTGTGATCAGTCTTACGAGTTTGCTAGGGGCTTTTTATAAGTTATTTAGAACTTACAAGATATTATAATGATAACGCTTGCTTTTTCTGAGGAAAAAGATGTTTATAATAATATTTATGGTATAATTATGATGTTAGTATTATTAATTGTTTCGTTTATATTGGGCTATAGTTTAGGATTTGAGGAGGAATAATAAAATGAAAAACTGGTGGCAAAAGAGTGTTGTGTATGAAATATATGTGCGGAGTTTTAAAGATACCAATCATGATGGGATCGGTGATATTAATGGGATTACTGAGCAGTTAGATTATTTAGCAACATTGGGAGTTGATGTGTTGTGGATCACGCCAATTTATGAATCACCAAATGATGATAATGGATATGATATCTCAGACTACTATGAGATAATGCAATGTTTTGGAAATATGACTGATTTTGAGAATCTTTTAACGCAAGCTCATAAGCGAAATATTAAGATAGTTATGAATCTTGTTGTTAATCATACCTCTGATGAACATAGATGGTTTATCGAAAGTAAGAAAAGTAAAGATAATCCATATCGTGATTATTATATTTGGAAAGATGGTAAAGAAGATGGCAGCGTACCAAATAATTGGACAAGTTGTTTTCTAGGTTCAGCTTGGCAGTATGATGAGACAACGAAACAGTATTATTTACATTTATTTTCTAAAAAACAACCGGATTTAAATTGGGATAATACTGATGTTAGAAATGAAATTCAAAAAATGATTGCCTGGTGGCTTGATAAAGGAATTGATGGATTTAGAATGGATGTCATTAATTTGATTTCTAAAGATCAAGATAATATTTATCAAGATAGTCCAATAAAGGGGCATAGTGTCAGTGCTAATGGACCTCGTGTCCATGAATATATTCGTGAGTTAACAGATAACGTTTTTTCAAAATATGATGTGATGACTGTTGGAGAAGCTCCAGCAGTGACAACAAAAGAAGCTATTCAATATGCAAGTAATGATGGAAAAGAAATGAGTATGGTTTTCCAATTTGAATTAATGGATGTTGATGGTGGTGAAAAACAAAAATGGAGTGATGAAAGATTTAAATTAACGGATGTAAAAGCAATTTTAAGAAAATGGCAAATTGATATGCATGGACGAGCATGGAATTCGTTATTTTGGAATAATCATGATCAACCACGAGTAGTTAGTCGTTTTGGAGATACAAGTTCTAAAGAAACTTGGGAAAAATCAGCAAAAATGCTTGCTACTGCCCAATATTTTTTACAAGGGACTCCTTATATTTATCAAGGTGAAGAACTTGGAATGACTAATGTTGAGTTTAAGAATATTGGTGAGCTTAGAGATATTGAAAGTATAAATTCTTATCATCAGTATGTTGAAGTGGAAAAAATGTTTACCCCTGAAGAGATGCTTCGATTTATTAATAAATCAAGTCGTGATCATGCACGTACTCCAATGCAATGGAATAATCTAGAAAATGCAGGATTCTCTGATGCTGAACCATGGATCAAAGTTAATCAAAATTATAAATGGCTTAATGCACAAGCACAAATAACTGATGAAAACTCAATTTTTAATTACTATAAAAAAATGATCTCAATTTTAAAGGAAAATGAAGTTGTTCAGTTTGGTGATTATCAAGAATATTATGAGGATAGTAATGAAGTCTATGTTTATAAACGGGAGTATGACGGAAAAAAATTATTTGTCTTATCTAATTTTACAGCTAAAGAGGTTACCTATGATAAAACTTTATTTGAAGCTGAAGCAAAGGTGTTACTAGGAAATTATAATGATTTGATAAGAGGGAAATTACGGGCTTATGAAGCGGTTGTACTAGTTGTTTAAAGTTAGTATTAGGGATGATCTTGAATGATCAGGAGGTAAGAAAATGCCTAAAAAATATTTTAAGATTGGTTGCACTGTAATTATAGTAACTTTAATAGGATTATTTTTAAAAAATAATGCTCCGGCTAATAATTATAAAAATCCCGATACTTTGAATATACAAGATAAACAAAGTATGATGATGGCAGATAAGGCTGTTGAAAAAATAGCTAGGGGAACATCCGGGAAGTTTGAAACTTTATATTTAGGGGCTGATGGTCAATTTCAATGGAATATTTTAAATCCGGAAGAAACTAGCTTTTTTGATGAAGATGGAAAAGCTATTAAATCCATTTTATTAATTTCAACAAAGCTTCAAACCTCAACACCATTTGATCAGGAAAGTAATCGCTATGAAACTAGTACTTTACGACAAGCAGAGATTGCGTTAGCATCTCAAACTTTATCACCAAAAGAAGCGGAAGTAATATTTAATACTACTCAACCAGGTGGTGACGTTGTTACTGTTACTAGTTATTCATTTATAGAATCACAGTTATTTGGTGATAAATTTTTTGCCCCAACAGCAAAAATAATGAATTCAAATAGTTGTGGACTTGAAGATCGTCATTATCGTCAGGAGGGGAATTATTACTGGTTGTCAGCAGCTGCTAAAGATGATCCTAAATTAGCGGGATATATCTCTAAATGTGGAGTTTTTGCACAATTAGATATTACTGTCGAGCATCTTAGTGCAAGAGCTACTGCTAATCTTGATCCTCATGCAGTTTTATTTTTTGCTGCAGCCCAAGGTGGTAAAGTCAGTGGAGTAGTCGGGAGCAAAGCAATGCAGGACGTGGAACATCAAGAATTACTTAGTGATTATCGTTTAACATTAAAAGATGCTTCACAAACCTTAGTTGTGAGCGATCAGGTTAAAGAAAATAATAAAATAAGTTTTAATTATAATGCCCAAGGCGATGGGGATTTACTCAGTGCAGTTATAATTGATAAAACACAAAATGAGATTGTATCTTATGGTCAGTTAGCTGATATTAGTGTTACTAAAATGGGTGTTGCTTTAATTGAGTTGCCAAAAAAATATGATCATGATAACTATCAGATAAAAGTGTTTAGTGAGCAATATAACGGGGACTACAAAACGGATTATGCCAGTGAATTAGTTGATTTGAAGATTGAATAAAATAAAAAGAGCTGGATTTAACTGTACCGACCTCCTAACCGTTAGAATTTGATATGTATCTAAAATTCAGGGCACATATCATTTTTGATCTAACTTTCTGAGGTCACATCAAACGATTTGTTAAATCTAGTTCTTTTTTATTAAATACTTTTGCTGCGTTCATTGGCTTTATGAACTTTACAAGGATTGCCATAAGCAATTGTATCAGCAGGGATATCTTTTGTAACAACACTACCTGCTCCAATTACGGTATTATCACCAATTGTAACTCCCGGTAGAATAATTGTTCCCCCGCCAATCCAAACATTTTTACCAATAATAACTGGGGCTGTTTGTGTTTTACAAAAATTGAATGTTTCATTTTCACTGATAGTAAAACGATCAAGATAATGAGTAGGATGATAAGCGGTATATATTTGTACATTTGGAGCAATTAAAACATTATCACCAATAATAATTTTATTATCATCGAGAAATGTACAATTCATATTAACTTCGCAGTTATTCCCAAAATATATATTACAGCCATAATCAACATGAAAAGGTGGGGTAATCCATAATTGGTTTCCAACTTTACCTAATAATTCATTAAGAAGCTCACTTTTTCTTTTGGTATCGCTAGAATTGGTTAGATTATAATCTCGGGCTAGATCTTTGGCTCGATGCCATAGAGCAAGTAATTCGGCATCGCCACAATCATATAATTCCCCAGCTAACATTTTTTCTTTTTCAGTCATTTAAGATAATAACTTTAATAGATCAAGTGGCTGCTCAAACACGTGATCTGGTTTATCAATACCTTTAGCGGAAACACTTCCCCATTTTGCATAACCAAAGTCGATACCAGCGTTTTTAGATGCGAGATAATCAGAATGAGCATCACCGATATAAATAACATCTTCAGGTTGCAAAGATAATCGCTTTAAACATTCTAATAACGGTTCGGGATCGGGTTTATGCTTGACTGTATCGTTAGCTAAAACAGCAGTTTTCATATATTTATCTAAACCTTTTGCAACAAAATCAATTTGATACTGTGCTGTTGTTTTTGCTGAAGCAACTGCTTGAATGATGCTTCCGTCAAATGCTTCAAAAATTTCTTCAAACCCTGGGTATAAAGAAGCGCCTTCTTCATATTCATTGACATATTTAACCCATCTAGCGTAAGCCTTTTCTTTATCAGCTACTTGTAACTCTTCCATTACTTTCATACCTGGATAGGGTAAAAATTTTAAGACTTGTTCAAATGTCCAATCTTCACCAGTTTCTTCTTTAATAATCTTAATCAAGGGATACATATTCATATTTATTGTATTTAATACTGTTCCGTCAAGGTCATAAATAATTGCTTTATATTTTTTCATTACTTTCCTCCACTAATTGTTTTAATATTTTTTCAATTCCTAAATAATTTAACCCATGGAATAAGTTATCTAAATATTGTTTATAAACTTTAATATCATAAATAAATTGTGAGTGTAGATAAGTATAAATAGTTTCATTAATTAAATGCCAATCCAAGTCCCAATCAAGTTCAAGAGAAAGGTCAACATGCTCAGGGTCTAAAGACGTTAAAACAATTATTAATAGATAAGCAATAATGTTTTGAAAGTCTTTTGGCTTGTTACATGTCCTAACTGCTTGATTTAAGGAAATATCGTGATAAGGAATAAGTCCTATTTCACCAGCAATTCCATATTTGCCATGAACTAATTGTCCATTATACATATATGAACTACCAATTCCCTTTTTGTTTAGGTGCAAATAAATTGAACTATTTTTATGATGATGATAACAAGTACCTAATTGCATCGCTTTGACATCGTTTTCAACTAGAATAGGAATATTGATACTCTTTTCTAACTCTGTGATCCAAGTGTGGGTTTCAAAGTGGTTATTGTGGTCGGTTAAATATTCATTATCTCTAACGATTCCTTCAACTGCAATAACGATACATTGACAATTGAATTTGGTGAGAAGCACTTTAATTAGAGTAATTAATTGTTGTTCATCCTCAAATTCCAGAATATCGGTTGTTAGTATTTTTTTGTAAGAATGAATTTGATAAGTTATTTTAGGGTTTTGAATATAGAGACAGATTATATTAAAATGCTTTTCAACTAATGCAAAGCGGGTTGGGCAACGTCCACCGGTTGAATGATCGTTACCTGTTTCTTTAACAATATCGTGTTGTTGCAAAAGGCGAATCATATTTCTTACACTAGGCTGTGATAATTGAGTATCATTGCTCAATTCGCTCATTGTGGCACTGTCTCTACTAAATAATGATTGTAATAATAGATGTAAGTGATGTTTTTTTACATCTTTAAGAATTTTTTTGGTCATGTGTGCCTCCTACTTTTATTATACTTTAATAAAAGTTATTTACAAGCTAATAATAAAAAATAAATATATTTTTAAAAATGGAAAGATTTTATCTGCTGGTTTATATTTTATGGAAATTTATGCTAGAATTAAAGATAATAAGTTAAACTATTAATAATATGGGGAGAAAAAAATGAAAGGATTTAAACGAAATAATCAATTATTATCTTTGTGCGGTTTGAACTGTGGTTTGTGTCCGATGCATATTGATGGTTACTGTCCAGGATGTGGTGGTGGAGCAGGAAATCAAAGTTGTAGGATTGCTCGTTGTAGTTTGGAACATGATAATCTCACATATTGTTATGAATGTTCATCATATCCTTGTGATAAATACATGAAATTTGCTAAATATGATTCATTTATTACACATCAACATTATCATCAAGATTTAATGAAAGCTAAAGATGGTGGTATAGACACATATAATCAAGAGCAGCTTGAAAAGATAGATATTTTAAAAATATTTTTAGAAAAATATAATGATGGACGAAAAAAGAGTTTTTATTGTCTTGCTGTAAATCTTTTAGAGTTAGAAGAACTTAAAAGTCTAATTAAACAGATAGAAACTAATTCAAAGCTGTCAGCTCTAACAAAAAAAGAGCAAGCTAAATATGTATTTGATTTATTTCAAGATTTAGCCAAACAACATAGCTTAATCTTGAAATTAAATAAGAAGAGTAAAAAATAATTTACCCGTAAGATTAGCAAGAGTAACTAATTTACGGGTATTTTTATTGTACAATTGAAGCATCATATTGAATTGTTTGTAATAAAGCTTTACAAGTATTAATAAATTCATCCTTATTCATGCCTTTAACAATTGCTTCACTAGCTAGTAACTCTAGCTCATCAAGTAATTTTTCTTGATGTTCATGAGAATTATCAATCGTTGGTTGAACTTTAGCACCATGACGACGATCAATACAAATATAGCCTTCTTGTTTTAGCAGCCCATAAGCTTTATTAACGGTCATATTATTTACTTGAAGATCTTGAGCTAAAGTCCTAACGGTTGGTAATGACTCGCCGTATTTAAATTGACCGTTAGCAATACCTTTAACAATTTCATTACGTAGTTGCAAATAAATTGGAATTTCACTTGTATAGTCTAGATTAATAATCATTGGCTAAGCACCTCCTGAATTTCTTGATAGATGAGTTTAGTATTTTGAATATCATCATCATTAACGATATAGGTTATATCATCAGTATACAAAATTATATAGCAAGGATGCAAACTTGCCATGTATACTTTACACTTACCATAACGGTCAAAAGTATAATTTCCCTTACCATAAACAAAAGTATCGGTTCCATTAGTTCTAATTCCTTTACCTAAATCATCGGCTAATTCTGCTTTATTAACTTTTTGAAGATCAATTGAAACATCGTAGAAAGGACTATCAACAACTACTGCTTGATCGGTTAAAGAAAGATTGACAAGATTATTAGTTATATCTAAATAATACGGATATCCAAATAACCATAGCAATAAAGCAATAACAAATGTCCAAATACCAATAATAAAAATTCGATAAGCCGGTTTTGCAGTATTAAATGTCATCTGTGTTCCATTTGGCGCTGAAATAAGTGTACGTGGATCAGCTTTATTATAATACGTTGGACCAAACCAACCGATTTTCCAGCAATCATCATTACTGATGGTATATTCACATTCGTTGTAATGAGCGAGAATCTTTGCCTTTTTCTCTCGATAATGGTTAACTTTAATGACAATGATAATTACACAAAGAATCATTATTAAGGCAACTAAAAGGAGTATTACAAAAGGTAGCTTTTCAAGTAAGAAAAATTGTAAAGCTAAGTTAAAAATACTATCACCAGTGATTAAAAAGAAAAAACAATGATGAAAAGAATCACGACGTAGTAAATTCAATGTTATATTTACTTCACTGTTTTTACAGAATGTTTTATTTGGTAATTTTTTAATAAAGACAATTCCAAGTACTAAGACCATAAATTGTAATACCATGTAAAGATACATGGCATTTTCAGCGTGGAAATAAATCATATTTCCTAATACAGATAGATCAATTATTAAAACGAAGAAGTAACGTCTTAAATTAAAAGGGTGTTTTTCCATATAGGCTGATAATGATAAATCAATTTTAATTTTCTCTATTTTTTCATCTGGCCAATTGCGCAATTTTTTTAAAGCTAATAATTTAGCACGTGCTTTTCTATACGGAACATAATAGACGGAAACGTTAAACCATATCACAATCATAAAATAAAGTAATAGCCATTTAGTTGAAAAAATAAATAAAGGAATAAATGTTATAAATGAGATAATAAATACCCATAAATGTTCTTTTTTAAACTGTTTCTCAATTTCTTTAATTTCAACAGATTCATAAGCCCAATCAGGGATTGTAACTAAAAATAAGCGTCCTTCATTATAACGACTCTCTCGTTTAGAAGAAAAGTACATTACTACATTAATAAAAACTAAACATAAAATTAAAATCCACATATTACTCACCTCTTATATTTGTATTATATAACATAATACAAATAATACAAAATAAAATAATAAAATATTATAACATATTTTGCTGAAAATGATTCGCAACAAAAAGCAGAATCGATTCGATTCTGCCAGGTTGATAATTATTCAGCTGTTTCTAAACCTTGTTTTTTAGCAGCTTTATTAGAAGCTGATACAAGTGGTGCATAAACTAAGAGTCCAATTATGGTTATAACGATCTGTGAGGGCGTACCCCGTATATCACCAGTAGATAGATAACCAGAAAGTAAGGGGGGAGTTACCCATGGGATAACAATATAAGTATGTCCTACTAAGCCAACTGCAGTTGCAAAATATGCTATTAAAGTTGAAACAAATAGAAACAATACAGAAAGGAACAGTATAAATAGGGTTGAAAACGACAGGAAGTCCAAACATAATTGGTTCACTGATATTGAAGATACTTGAGACCTCACCCAAACGGGCAATCACTTTTTCTTGAAAAGATAAATACGGTAACAACTAAGATTAATAAAATCATTAAGAAAAATGAAACTTTTGTAAGTCAGTATAATGATGATTTTAAAGATGCGGTTCGTTTCAGTGTTATTGATTATGGCGCAACAGTAGGAACAGCTAAAGAGATGGAAACAAAATTTTCTGAAACAATTAGGGTTGCAAGTCAAGGTTATAAGTTAGAGGCTTATATGCATGGACCATATTTGGAAGTCAATCCAGAACATCGAATTTTCTTTATCGAAACGCCAAGTCCAAGATTATCTAAAGCAAAACTATTAAAAGCCTATGAATCACAGTATACGGAGCACGTGTTTGCTATTACGAAAGCACAATCAATAAGACCTTAGCATTAGATATTGCTTTAGATGAGTATTAGGGCTATAGTCAACAAGAGGTTGCAGATAAGTTATCAGTGAGTAGACAAACTATTTCTAACTGGGAATGTGATCAAGCCTTACCCGCAGTTGATAAAGCCATGGAATTGGCACAGTTATATAATATAAGTTTAGATGATTTAATGGAAAATGAGATTGAAATAGTTAGTAATAATAAAACTAAAGACCTACATCTTTTACAATATTTGATCGGAAAAACTTGTACGCTGGAGTGCACACGAGATGCCTATTTGTTAGATATATCTACAAGTGATGGAAAGGTTCTAATTGTTGATGTCAATGATGATTGGGTTAAAGTGCAGTATCATCGAACAAAAAAAGGTTCGTTTATAAAAAAAGAAACTGTTACCAAACTAATTGATCTATCATGTATTAGCGGCTTTAAGGTCGAGGGGGAATTATAATGACGACTATTATTGCAATTATTGCTTTAGTTATAAGTATTTGTGCAATATATGAGATTGAAAAACTAAAGAAAAATAATGTTAAAAATATTGAAAAAGAAATTAAGGAAACAGATCGAATTAAGAATATTTTAGCAGGATTAAAGCAGTGTGATTGCGAATTGATTGTAAAAGAAACCATGTTTTTGATTGATGTCCCATATAGTGTAGAAGGTAAAATCATTGATTTAGATGATGATTGGGTTTTAATTGTTAGTATGGGAAGAAAGACGATTAGTAGAATGATTAGGATAACCATGATTAAAGATGTAATAGAATTGACTAAGTAGACAACTAAGGTTGTCTTTTTAATTGTAAACTAATTTTAAATAATTAGTTTACAATTTAGTGAATGTTTGCTATGCTTAAAAACGAGGTGATTCAATGAGTGTAAAACAAAATGTAATTGCTTTACTTGAAGAAAATCGTAGTAAGGTAATATCCGGACAAGAGTTAGCCAACCAATTGCATGTTAGTCGTGCGGCAATTTGGAAAGCGATAAAGACATTAAAAGAAGAGGGATATAATATTGAAGCAACGCCAAATAAAGGATATGTATTATTAGAAAATAGTGATGTTTTATCAAAACAAGGAATTGCATATTATTTAACTGAAGAAATTGATATCTTTTCATATAAAACAATCGATTCAACCAATACACAAATGAAGAAATTAGCAATAAATGGTGGTAAAAATCATAGTGTAATTGTGTCTGAAGAACAAAGCGCCGGACGTGGTAGATTTGGACGAAGTTTTTATTCACCGGCTCAAAAAGGGGTTTATATGAGTGTTTTATTAAAAACAGGAGATTCGCTACAAAATGCAACTATGATTACAATTAAAACAGCAGTTGCGGTTAGGCGAGCAATTGCAAAGCTATATGATATTGAAGTAGCAATTAAGTGGGTTAATGATTTGTATTATCGAGGGAAGAAGGTTTGTGGTATTTTAAGTGAGGCAATTAGTGATTTTGAAAGCGGAATGATCGAAGCAATTATTATTGGAATTGGAATTAATGTATCAACTGATAATTTTCCATTAGAAATAGCTTCCATAGCTACTTCTCTAGGATTACAAGAAGCTAATCGTAATCAATTTATTGCAGAAATCTTAAATCAGCTATTTGCAATTATCGATGAGGATTTTAAATTGGTTTTGAATGAATATCGCATGGCTTCATGTGTATTGCATAAGCAAATAACTTTTAATCAAAAGGGGGAGCAGTTTACCGGTTTAGTTCGTGAAATTAATGATTTAGGTAATTTGGTCGTTAGTAGCAATGGTGCAGAAATGGTATTAACCGCGGGTGAAGTAAGTATTATAGGAGGAAACCATGGAGCAGAATAAGTTACTAACAACAAAGAAAATAACCTATTGTGCAATTTTTACGGCTCTAATTACAATCGGAGCATTTATACAGATTCCGGTACCTTTCATGGATTATTTTACATTACAATTTTTCTTTGTTTTGCTAGCTGGAATTTTATTAGGCTCAAAATTAGGAGCATTGGCAGTATTACTGTATGTTGTAATTGGATTACTAGGATTACCAATATTTGCGGCCGGTGGAGGTTTAGCGTATATTGTTAGACCTAGTTTTGGTTATTTAATTGGTTTTATTGCAGGAGCGTATGTTACAGGCATAATATGTGAAAAAACTAATGAAATAGCAGCAAAAAAATATGTTTTGGCAGTATTGAGTGGTCTTTTGGCCACTTATATGATTGGACTTGGCTATAAATATATCATTTTGAATTACTATACTGGAACTCCAATAACTTGGAAACTAGTTTTGCTCTCATGTTTTCCTTTAGATTTACCAGGTGACTTATTTTTAAGTTTTTTAGCAGTCGGGACAGGAATTAGATTTGAAAAGATTTTTAAAAAGAGGAGAATACAATGTTAGAGAAGCTCATTGCACAAATTATGGCTGGTTATGAAATTAGTAAAGCAGAAGCTAAGATGCTGATAGATTATGATCTAGGGACTTTAAAGCAAGGGGCTGAACTAATTAGAAGAAGCTATTGTGGTAGTACATTTGATCTTTGTTCAATTATTAATGGTAAAAGCGGGCGGTGTAGTGAGAATTGTAAATATTGTGCTCAATCAGTTTATTATCAAACTGGAATTGATATTTATAGTTTGTTGAAAATTAGTGAAATTAAAGCAATAGCCCTACATAATCAAAAGCAAGGTGTCGAACGTTTTTCTATTGTGACATCCGGACGGAAATTAAATGTTCAAGAATTTAATAAAATTTTAAAAATATATCAAGAACTTAATGATACTACAACGATATCCTTATGTGCTTCACTAGGACTATTAAACTTTGAAGAGTTAAAAAAACTTAAAGAAACAGGCGTTAAAAGATATCATAATAATTTGGAAACATCACGTAACTACTTTAATAATGTTTGTACTACTCATAGTTACGAGCAAAAAATCAAAACAATTAAGGCTGCAAAATTAGCAGGTTTGGAGGTTTGTAGTGGCGGAATTGTAGGAATGGGAGAATCATGGCTTGATCGACTTGATCTAGCTTTTGAATTAAAAGACTTAGGAATAAAGTCGGTTCCAATCAATGTTCTAAATCCAATTAGAGGAACACCGTTAGAACATTTGAAACCATTATCAAAAGAAGATGTTGAAAGAATATTTGCCATTTTTCGTTTTATTCTTCCTGATGCAACGATTAGAATGGCTGGTGGTAGAGGGCTTTTTGATGATAAAGGAATAAATGTATTTAAAAGTGGTGCTAATGGCGCTATCACTGGAGATATGCTTACAACTCAGGGAATAACTATTGCTGAAGATCAAAGAATCATTAAGCAATTGGGATTTAGGGTAGCCAAGCCATGATTAAAGGTTTGTTTGTTACTGGAACAGGGACAGATGTTGGAAAGACATATGTAAGTGCAAGAATAGTTAAAGCCTTGAAATCACAGTATAAGGTTGGTTATTATAAGGCGGCCTTAAGTGGTGCCGTTGTTGAAAATGATGTACTGATACCAGGTGATTTAGAAGTTGTTAAGCAGTATGCAAGTCTGCCAAATGAAAGCTGTAAAGTATCTTTTGTTTATGAAGAAGCATTTGCGCCTCATCTAGCTGCAAAAAAGACTAATACACCAGTTGATTTAAATACTATAAAAGCAGATTTGACAGATTTAGAAAATAAGCATGATTTTGTTGTTATTGAAGGAAGTGGTGGTATTATTTGTCCACTGCGCGATGATAAATTGATAATGCTTAGTGATGTGATGTTACTGGCTAACTATCCGCTAATAATTGTAACATCATCAGGCTTGGGTAGTATTAATGGAGCGGTTTTAACGGCTCAATATGCTAAACAGTTAAATTTAAATGTACTTGGTTTTATTATGAATAATTTTGATAGTAACAATCTCCTTCATCAAGATAATCGAATAATGATTGAAAGATTAAGTAGTTATAAAGTTTTAGGGTATTTAAACAAAAAAGCTGATAAGATTGAATGGTTTGAACAAATTATAGAAAGTTAAGATAAAAAAGTGAAATATACCTCGGTATTTAATACTTAATATCTAATAAACGGGAGATATTTCAAATTCACTTTTAATTATAAATAATCGGTTCCTATCTACTTTAGCGGAGTTATATCAATATGTAGTTACAGTTTTTTTCATGTTAACATTATTGGCGAAATGTTAACGGATTGATATAGACGAAAAAAGACAAAATATCTATGATATAGATAGGAGGGATGAGTTATGAGCATTGGTAAAAAACTACTAAGCCTAAGGCAAGAAAAAGGGATTTCACAAGAAGCTTTGGGCCGTGAATTAAATGTATCAAGGCAAACAGTGTCTAAATGGGAAAGTGATTTAAGTTTACCAGACATGAAAATGATGATAACAATAAGTCAATTTTATGAAATAAGTATTACCCAATTATTAGATCTTGATGATGAAACAGAAGCTGATTCAATCAATAAGATATATGAACAAACATCATTAGTGTTAGAGAATCTACAAAAGGAAAATAAAAAAAAGATTATTCGTGATTGGATAATTATTATTATTTGTACTCTTTGTTTATGTGTTGCATTAGCAATACTAGTTAAAAAGGGAACTAATGAGGTAGTTTTTTATCCTAATAATAGTACAACTCCAATAACCGATAACAATATAGTAGATTATTCAAATACAACATTTAAAGTGATTAGTTATGACTTTGATAAAATGACAATGAGTATTAATTATAAATGCGTTTTAAATAATTATACAGATATAACTCAAGTAAATATCTGTATTGTTGATGTTTTTAATAATCAGAGTATTTATCCAATGACTAAAGAAAATGCTTATACTTTTGTTTTAACAGAAACAATTCCTTTAGTGAATTATGCTAACTTTGAAATTTTGGTTAAAAATGGTGATAAAGGAGAAAAAATTAATGCGGATTCAGAAATAAAACATCATTTAGACAACTTGTTGAGTCACTTGATTTATATCTATATTCCAGGTGATAAAAATTATAAATTGATTAGAAATAATATGATTTATAAATTAGATTATAGTTATTTAGAAAACGAAAAGATTGATTATAGTGGTACTTTATCAAATAAAGTAGAGATAATTATTAATAAAATTAAAAATAATAATTATGAAAAAATTGGTCAAACTAATACAACTTTAGATAAGCAAAAAAAGATAAAATTATCAAAAGACTTATCTAATGGTAGTGAGATAAATGTTATCGTAAATATAATAACCGCTGAGCAATCATATGAATTGGTTAATATTAACCGTTATGTTCAAACTGGAGGAATTAGTTATTCTGAGTATCCAATCTATCGTTATGGAGATATTTAAAAAAAGATCGTAATGATCTTTTTTACTATTTTATTTCAATGAGTTCGTATTCACGAGTTCCGATTCCAATTTTTTCACCATGTTCTAAACAAGATTTCCAGTTTGTTTCAGGTGATACGTCAGTAAAGTGATCATGATGATGACCATGTTTATCTAACAAACTATTTGCAATAGCAGGCTGTTTATTAACAGCATCAGCACAAGCCATATCTAAAGCAACGGGATCAAATGAGGCAAACATTCCGACATCAGGGACGATGGCAATATCATTTTCACTATGACAATCACAATAAGGTGATACATCAATAACCAATGAAATATGAAAACATGGTCGATCTTGCACAACTGCTTTAGTATATTCAGCAATCTTATAGTTTAAAATGTCATTAGCTTCATCCATGCTGGCAACGATTGCATCTTTAGGACAGACTCCAATACAGCGACCGCATCCAACACATTTATCATGATCGATAGAGGCTTTGTGATCAGTAATACTTGTCCCGTTATGAGCACAAATTTTAATACATTGTCCACAGCCAATGCACTTATCTTGCTCAACGACAGGTTTGCCAGCACTGTGCATTTCCATTTTACCAGCACGGGAACCACATCCCATACCTAAATTTTTCAAAGCACCACCAAATCCAGTCAATTCGTGTCCTTTAAAGTGATTTAACGAAATGATAATATCAGCATCCATAATAGCTTGACCAATTTTTGCTTCTTTAACATATTCTCCATTGATTGGAACGATTTCTTCATCTGTTCCTTTTAAACCATCAGCAATGATTGTGTGAACTCCGGTTTGGAAAGGATTGTAGCCATTAGAATAAGCACTGTCTAAATGATCTAGTGCATTTTTTCTTCCTCCCACATATAGAGTATTACAATCAGTTACGAAAGCTTTTCCACCCAATTCTTTTACATAGTCAGCAACAGCTTTAGCGTAATTTGGGCGTAAAAAAGCTAAATTACCGGGTTCTCCGAAATGTACTTTGATAGCAGTGTATTTGTTTTTAAAGTCAATTTCTTCAAAACCTGCTTTCTTCATTAAAAACTTCAGTTTTTCAGGAAGATTCATTCTTCCTGTATGCATATCACAATAATAAACTTTTGCTTTTTCCATAATTACCTCCATGATATTATGTCCTTGTATAATTTAATTTTAGCACTATTTATTGTAGGCTAAAAGCTAAATCAATTATATCTTACATCTTAAAGTATGCTTTAACGCAATATAAATAGCAAATAATTACAACAAAAAAAGAGCATCTCAAATATAAATCGAGATGTTCCTTTAAATAAATTATTAATTATTTTCCTCAGCAGTATCATTAGTCAAATTGAATTTATCTAATAAGTAGAAAGTTAGTGAAAGAATCATAGCAACAATACAAGCTAGCACCATTCCAGTTAATTCGACACCACCAAAGCTTAGCGTAATACTGCTTAATCCTGTAACAAAAACAACTGAAGTTAAGATAAGGTTTTTATTAGTTGCGTAATCAACTTTTTGATCAACTAAAATTCTTAATCCACTAGTACCAATCATTCCATATAGTAAGAAACTGATTCCACCAATAACCGGTCCAGGAATAGTTTGAATTAGTGCTGATAAGGGTCCTACGAATGAACAAATAATAGAAAGAACAGCTGCACCTGCAATTACTTGAACACTATATACACCGGTGATAGCCATAACCCCAATATTTTCACCATATGTAGTTGTTGGAACAGAACCGATAAATCCTGAAATCATAGTTGAAAAATTATCACCAAATAAAGAACGATGTAATCCAGGGTCTTCTAACAGGTTTTTACCGATTATTTTTCCTGTAACAATTTGATGACCGATATGTTCTGAAGTAATTACAAGAAGAACTGGTAAGATCATCAAGATAGCGTTAATATCAAATTTTGGAGTTGAGAAATTAGGTATTGCAAATAGTGGAGCATTTGCTACAGTTGTAAAATCTACTAATCCAAAACAAATTGCTGCAATATATCCACAGATAATTGCAATAAGAATTGGAATGACACTTAAAAATTTTCTAAAACAAATATTTCCAAAAATTGCAACTCCTAGAGTAATTAAAAATACCCAAACATTGGCCATCTGAATATTATCACCAATCAAGCCTGCATTATTTGCAGCAGTAGCACTTAATTCTAATCCAATTAATGCAACTACTGGTCCCATTGCAGCTGGTGGTAAAACAATATCGATCCATTTTGTCCCACATTTTTTAATAATTAAGGCTAATAAACAGCCGCAAAATCCGACTGCTACGAATCCCCCCAAAGCATAAGGGTAGCCAAATTTAGAAATGACAATATTTGCTGGAGCAATAAAAGCGAAGCTAGAACCTAGATAGGCAGGGGCTTTCCCTTTTGTAATGACAATAAATAATAACGTTCCAATACCGTTCATGAATAAGACGATAGCTGGATTTATCCCAAATAAGAAAGGTACTAAAACACTGGCACCAAACATTGCAAACATATGTTGTAATGATAATGGAATCAGTAATTTTCCTGGGACTTTATCCTCAACTTGAATAATCCGTTTATTAGACATACATGTCCTCCTTTTTAATCTTAAATATTATGTCATTATTTAGTGATACTGTCTATAAAAATCTTCTTATTTTAGTTTAAAAAATTTAATTGTTCAAATATTTGATTATTTCCTTTATCGCTTGGTTGAACAATATGTTAAAATGATGGTGCAGGAGGTAAAACTATGCAATTAGAAGAACTGGTAAATCAGTATTATGATGATTTAAATGAAAATGATTTAATGATTTGGAAATATATATTAGCCCATAAAAAAGAGTGCTGTGAAATATCTATTGATGAATTATCTAAACGTTGTAACATATCACGGGCAACAATTTCAAGATTTAGCCAAAAGATATCTTTTGAGGGATTTCGTGAATTTAAGATGCGTTTAAAATTAGAATGTCAGCAGGTTCAAGTAAAGAATGATGGAATGCTTGATGAAATTTGTAATAATTATCTAAAAAGTATGGAACTAACTAAAGATAGCGATCTTGATGACCTCTTTGAACATATACATCACGCACGTAGGCTCTTTGTCTTTGGAACTGGTGAGACACAAAATACAGTAGCCGAAATGATTAAAAGAGTTTTTCTTCAAACTAAAGTATTTTTCGTCACCTTATATGGTAAAAGTGAATTAAAGATGACTATTAACGGTTTAGGAGAACAGGATGTAATGATTTTTATTTCTGTATCTGGTGAAAATGAAATGGCAATTGAGGCAATGAAAACATTGAAAAATAAAGGCACTTATATTGTTTCTATCACTAAACTAAATAATAATACACTAGCGCGGCTTGCTGATAAAAGTTTGTATGTAATTACAGATCAATACAAAAGATTTAATAATCGTACCTATGAAACGACTTCAGCATATTTTAATACAGTAGAAATTTTATTTCTTAAATATCTAGATTATCTGGATAATTTAGATGAGTAAAATATTTCTGCACAATTTTAAGTTTGAGAACCCTTGAAGTTTAATTTTAAGGGTTTTTTATTAATATTTACTGTACTTATGCACAAATCTTGTGCAAAGGATATAAATGTGAACCTCTTCTTTAAATACGCTTAAGATGTTGAATCAAAAATTATTTATATTACAATAAAGGTACATTAAGATCTTAGTGCAGCAAAAAATAAATTAACTCTCTTGGGGGTCATGGAATATAAATATATATTTAGCGCGAATGTTATTTATATTGGATGCATAGAGGGTTTCTAAAACTTATTAATCCATGAAACAGAGGAGAAAAAGAAAATGGAAAAGAAATATTCAGTTGTTATTGCTGGTGG